>FTCU01000504.1_pt1 | contig 47292 bp, 36 predicted proteins | sample 1639521 | NCBI WGS metagenome assembly FTCU01 (sample SAMEA3914864, study PRJEB12502) | metagenome | biome: forest; material: soil | place: USA | collected 2012-03-12 | depth 0.3 m
ATTGCTGTTCGCTTGCAGCCGCCACTCACGGCTCCCTCTGCAGGTAAATCCGCGTCGAGTCTTGGGGGATTTTCATGAGCATCTCGGAGCCGTCGAGGAAGTCGCCGACTTGGAGGGTGCCACCGCACATTGCGCGGCGGTTCCCGACATCACCGTCGGAGAAGATTGTTGCAGTACCGACGAACGCCTCATATGACAACTCTTCGATGTCGGCCCCGGGGTCGTCTGTGAAGGCCGCATCGTTGATGCAGAGCCCTAGATGGCGTTGGAGGAAATACTCGAAGAACTTGAGTTCCAACGGGGGAACAAGGACACCCGGTCCGTCAATGTGATTCGGTTGCCCGGAGTTGTTGAAGATGTAGTCGAAGAACACCGACACGCTCATGGTACGAGGGAGCTTTCCATCGCCGTAGCCTTCCTCCTTTGTCTCAGGCACCGCCGGGTACGTTGTAAGGTTTTTAGGGCGGCCCTTAAGCGGTCTTGCTGTTAGCAGCGTCGCCTCGGCCCTGAACATTCCAAAGAACACTGCGACTGCGGATTTGAGCGGGCAATGGCTGTGCTCGTCGGCGTCAACACGCTGCGTTGTTGATAACGGGCGGGGCATGCGGCGGTCAAGAACGCCATCTCCAGAGTAGGAATCTACGATGGGATAGACTTGCTGAATCAGCCAGAGCATCTTCATCAGCTCCCAGACGACAAGATGCGCGTCCGAGTGGGTGCCACGGCCGTCAGTCAACAGGCCCACGGGGCACTGATCTCCCTCTTCCCACTCTTCCCGTTGGATGCAGAATGTCGCGCGGCCACAGCGCTGCTCAAAGCGGTCCGCCATAGCCTGTCGAGCCTCCTTGTCGGATAGGATGCTCTCCAGAAGCCAGTCAGCGATGGGGCTAAAGACGGCGTCCTGCGCCTCGGGCGAGGCGTCCAGGTCGCAGACGGCAAACTGAAGGAGAAAGGCCATCTCCTTGCGCCCAAGCTTGTTGTCCCTGGCCCATTCCCACGTAATGTGTGAGGGCTCCCGTGGCACACGCCGCGGGAGAGCCTGGATCTCGGGGTCCTGGTGCTGAAGGGCCTTGAACAGGGGTTCCTTGTAAGCCCCCGCCAGCGCCGCGCCGAGGATGAGAAGTCGGACCACGGCATAGGAGACGCGGGCCGTCCACTCAGGCATACGGGCGGGATCCTCGGGGGGCCCAAGGTCCCCTCCCGGCCTGTCATCGGGATATGTCAGATCCAGGCTGCACAAACATGCTGCGATGGCACGGGAGAGTCGGTGGAGACCGAAAGCGGCCCTCAGTTCCGAAAGCGGTGGCTGCTGGCGCTTAAGCAGGTCAGGCGTGAAGCGCGTTGGCGGCAACTCTCCTCGGCGCTCGGCCTGCACCACCAGCTCTGTCATGCGGGCCTGGCATGCTAGGTTAGTGACTGGCTGCATCCGTGCAAACTCAACCATCCGGGGGTACTTACCGCGCTGAGCGCGTCCTGGAAATGAGGGAATTCGCGGAGCCAGACGGGCCAGAGCGCCGCGGCGACATTTCCGCGCCAGACGTTGCAAACGTGCAGGCACGTCGAGACCAGGGCTAGGAGGTCTCGCGTTGAGTGGCAGCATTGAAGGATGCGGAGGATAAGCTCAACCGGGCCAGACCGTGCCATGAAGCCGCCGGTCCGCAGGGGCTCTGGAGCCGCCATCGTGTCTTGATATCACAAGCGGAGTTAAAAGTCGAGGGAGAAAGAACTAGAGTTCAGGGAGCAGGCGCTGATTGTGCTTCTGGAGTGCCACTCCTTAGGTTCTTGGCATCAGTCTTCCTAACCTCTTTCGGCACGAACCTTGCGGGAGAGAGGCATCTATGAGTAGAAGGGATGTTCACGAGGCCGTCCAAGATTCTAAGTTGGCAGTGAGGGCGGTAGGCGGAGTATGCGGAGCTAGACTATGAGCACTCCTGGGAGGACTAGCTGTTTATGTTTAACTCTCTGTGACCGTAGTGCTTCTGCGCCCCATTTTTGTGTTTCGTTTTTTAATTTCACCGTCTCGCTTCGCTGCTAAGTCATCAAACCGGTTCCTGGCCTTGCTCGCCAAAGGCATTGGCTCTTCTTTTGGATCCGAGTCCCTCTCATGAGACTACGAGTAAGGCACCATCCCCGGCTCCCCTCCACTACCTCTCACGTCTCAGCCTCAGCATATCACTCGAGGGAGTCCCAAGCCTACCTTGCCTAGGTATATTCACACCTTAAGCCGTCCCTTTCAGAAACCGCGTTGTTTTATACCGTGTCAGAGCGAAAACATAAGAGTAGCCCCTGCCGTTACCATCGCAGCCACCACCACGAGCTGCCAAATACCCAGCGGACCGCTCAAAGCAGGCCTCAGCGCCTTTGCCGCGCTGCTTGAAGTCGCTGCCGGTTTGCTTGAAGCCGCGGCCAAATCTTCCGCCTTGTGGATCAGAGGAATAAGGCCAACGGCTTGCCATCCGACCATGTGAGTCGCCTCCGCTGGCGAGATGGTGGTCGTGTACTCGGTCAGCGCCGCGGTCTCCGGCACAACCAGGACCTGGGTCGGCGTCGCATGGCCGTTGAGGGTGAGTGTCGTGTTGACTGTTTTCGGGCTGCCATAGACCCAGAACCATTCGCAGATCGTCGCACCGGCCGAGGGTTGGTACACGGAGGTCGGCAAGATCGTATAGCAGAAGTTATCGCCGGGCACGAGTGTGTATCCGCTGTGGCGTGTTTTTGTTTAGTTGAAAAGAACCTAACGTAAGTTACTAAATGGGGTGCGTGCGACGAATACGCACCTGGGACAGCACACCGCTGCTGTTTCACCAGGATCAATGATTTGCTCAAGCCCGTGAATGAAATCCAGGTACTGGGGCTGGGCGGTCATCGGGGGAGGCAGGCTGAACAGGCCGCTCGCGCTACCTGGGCTACCATCTGTGTTCCGAGTCGTGACACCGGCCGTGGTCCAGCCCGCGGGGCAAACAATGCCCGGAGAATAGTATCCAAGCATGCCTGTTGTGGGATTGCGGTAATTCCTGGAGATAAACTCGTCGACTGTGGCGGCACCCGGAGGCCAGCATTCCTTCAAGGTGCCCATGAGCACTTGGGAACCGCATTGGTTCAACCACGCGTCGACAAAGGGCGAGTCGGAGCTGGCAACCTTCTTTAATTCTCTGCCGGTGGTGCAGGACGCTGGCGCCGTAAAAGTCGTCAGCAAAGGGCCCATGTTGATGACAGTCACGCTGCCCATGCTAGTCACGGTTGGCATTTTGCGAGCTTGGGCCGTTTGACAACGACGGAGACGAACAAATGGGGTAAAGTTGAAGATATGTCTAAGTATCTAAGCAAATATTGCCGAGTTGTGTTTGATATAGGAAGATGAGGTAACTGTGGCAAAAGGAAGACAAAGCATGGATTCACCAAGGCACGATGGGGGGGCCAAGCAATGCTTTTGAAGGTACGCGTGTGCGCACCGCGTCCAGGTTGGTCCCTATAGGACCAATGGGATTGAGCAGTCCCTCGACCCGGACTGAGATTTCCGTCCTCGGTTCTACGTGCCTCTCTCCCCATCACCTCATCAGGCTGATTCAGGCAAGGTGCAGTGTAACTTAGGTACCTTCTTGCCTAGGTCACCGAATTGCGCATGCATCTGATATGTGCCGCGTTGAGACGGTGTAACTTCATTCCGTGTTGACCATCGTATGGTTATCGTTGCTTAATTATCGATCAGCCCCTCGAGGCTCAGCCACCATAAAATCTGTATACGGACCAATCACAGACGACATGATTTGTGTATTTATATAGACATCACACCCTCCCGAGGGCTTGTACGACCTCGTTGAATAAAACAGTTAAGCGTCAAAGCGGTGTTCTCTCATGCCTTTACCTATTGTATTACATGTTCAACATCCCGCCGGAATCCAAGTCTGTCCAAGCCAACCATCTTTCTAGTGAACAACCCGCAAGATTGAACTACATACTACCGTTTAGACCGTTTGCTAGACTCGCCATGCCTCTTGGGCTTGCCTCCCTGCTTGCTTGAATCGCCTCCCGACTCACTCGGCGCCCTCGGCCGTTTCGCACTCGGAGCCGGAAACCCTTCCTCCCACCGCAATCCGATGAAATACCCAACCTGGTTACGCGCTTGCTTGTAGACGAGGATATCGGCGTTGAGAATCGCGGCCATCTCTCGTTCTTCGTGATGTGTTGGCTCCCCATCTTCTCCCCACTCAACTGCCTCGCTCCATCGGTACATGTACTGTCGGTGATAAACCCCGTTTTTCTGCACGACGTCCTGCACGACCGCGGACTCGAAGGTGATACAATCCATGGGCGAGCCATCCGATCCCGGCACGATGACCCATCTTGCTGCTGCGTCCGCCGAAGGGTCCGGGTGTTCTAGGCCCGCCATTGGAGTCTTGGACGCCAGCCCCGTCGAATTATGGTAAAAGCGGCCAGAGACGGCGGGCCAGCAGGAATCCAGAGCGGGGTATTGGAACTGCAAGTTGGAGGTCCCAAGACCCGACATCAAGGCAAGGTAGAAGAGGGCCAAGCCCACGGTCAAGCCTTGCCCGCTGCTGTCGTGGTTTGCCCAGGGCACGGTTTGGTACTCGACGAAGGGGACATTGGTAGCCGGGGAGGGCTGGCACGAGGCCGCGCTGTCCGCAATCGACGTTGCCATCAGCCGGCAGCTGCCCCGCCAATCACACAACTTCGTCGGCTGACTCGCGCGGCTGGCAGGGCTTCCCCGAGCCCCGCTGGCAGCGCAACCAACCTACGCTCTTGCCAACACCACACCACAGCAAGCCGTCAACCATCATGTCTTCGCCCGCCCCAACACCCTTTTCCTTCGTTTCGCGGGATCCCAGAATTGGGAAGCCCCCGCGGAGTGACTGGGAAGCATTCGAGCACCCCCGCCTGCGGCGGTTCCCTGACCCAGACAGCCTTAAACTCGGCCGCTTCCTCGGCCGCGGCACGCAGGGCTTTGTGTTCAAGGCCAAGGTCGGGGATAAAGGCCCGCTCACTGTCAAATGCGTACGTACAACTATACAACCCCTCCAAGTTGCTTCACAAAACGTGCCTGACCTTGTCAAGTTTCCTGAAGACGAACGCCCCGCTCGGGTTGCGGGCAAGTACGAGGTCATCTGGCCCCTGGAGCGGGAATGCATTAACGGTGCCCTCCTCGACCTGATCACCGCCCGCCTACGCCGGGCCAAGGAAACCGGGGAGCCTGTCCACGTCCTCCCCCACCCCAAGACGCGGCAAGAAGCCATCCTGAACCTCAAAGCCTTTTCCGACAACAGCCCCCTCGGCGCAAAGCACCCCCCACCCCCGGGGTTTTCACCATTTCCCCTCGACCCTCCTGAACTCAAAGCTTGCCTCGGCTGGGCCGAACTATCCGGCGACTACATCCGCTACGCAGCCAAGCGGGCAGGCTCCGGCATCGGCGAGGGCAACGCAACCTTTTTCTGCATCGTCTACGATTTCATCGAGGGACGCGATCTCTCCCCGCAGCAGATTCTCGAAACGAGCACCTTCTTCCACACCCTCGGCTTCCACCTCGAGCCGTTCAACCCCGACAACTGGTGGGGGCGCGGCGTGCTCATCGACTACGGCGACATTGTCCCGCCCGTCGGGGGCTGCTGGGGGTTTAACGAGCGCGCGTATCCGCGACAGCTGGAGTGGGCGGAGGAGAAGGTGTACAGGTTGGAGAGGATGGGGTTGTTGACGGGGCCGAGGAGCTGGCCTGTAACTGCTTTTCGTGGCCGGCAGGAGGCGCATAGGTCGGCTGGCGGCCGGCTCGGGGGTGAGAGGGATGGCCTCGCGGGGGTTGCGATGGAGAGGGAGAGACGCGGTACGGATGGCGGTGAAGGGGAGACTAGCTCGGAGGGGGGATAGCATCGGCGGCGTGGAGAAGGAGAAGGAGTGGTTGAGAGGCTTGGATCGTAGGGAGATCAACCGTGGTTCCGTGGACCATGGCGGCAGTTGGGTTTGACGTTGGACTCCTTGACGCGGACAAGCAAGCGGTCGTTCCACTTCTCGGTCAGTGTGGTTATGACGGGCGGGACGCCAAAGCAAACAATCCCGAGGTCGCGCCATGTACCATGTAAGGTTACGGTAGAAACCCGCCGCTAACATGCGTGTTCAAACAGATTTTCAGTCATACGTGACTCAGGTTCCTATCATCCCACCCGCTTCGCCCCGTATGGCATCGTTAGCTCCGCAAAGAGTTGTATGGTTGTCAAGCCGAACGAAAAAACATTCAGTCAAGCCCGGCAGAGAAGAGTACAACAATGACCCATCTCCGGCAACTCCCGTCGTACTCCATCCCAGGCCGTCACCAACTGCACCTCAAACCCGCCGCTGCCGACGACGAGCCACCATCTTAGTACTCAAATCCGGCTGCACCGACCCATTCGGCAGCGACAGCCTCGCAGGCTTGCCCTCCCCCACCGGCATCTGGATCTCATAGTCCAGAATCAGATGCGCGATCAGGATCTTGATGGTATTGCCGGCGAACACACGGCCGGGACACACCTGCGGGCCGTCGCCCCACGTCAGCAGGTCCGGTCCGTTGCTGGTGTACTGGTGGCGCGTCGCCTGGCCCGGCCGGGAGCGGCGCAGGTTGTAGAAGCGCAGGGCGTCGAAGGTGTCGGGGTCCGAGTACAGCGCGGGGGAGCTGTGGATGTGGTCTTGGTCGACGCAGACAATTGTGCCTTTGGGGAGGCGCGGGCCGATGGAGAACTGGACTGGTTCTTGGAGGATGCGGCTGAGGCCCACTGCTCGCCAAATTGTGTCAGTTACCACAGGGCAGAGGCGGGTACCAAAAGGAAGCGGACAGAAAAAGATCGCGGATGCAGCGTACGGTAGTGGAAGGTGTTGACGCGCGCAGACTCTCGCATGAAGCTGTCTAGCTTGGGCAGTTCCGTCAGTTGGCTCTGCGGCAGCTTTCCCTCCTTGTCAATGACGCTTGCAACCTCTTCTCGCAGCTCCTCAACCAGCTCAGGCCGGATGAGCAGCTCGGTAAGCATCCAGTACAAGCTGGCAGCCGTGGTGGGTGTCGACTCGAACGACGCCGTGATGACATCTCTGACGACCTGGTCGATATTGAGTTCACTTGAGTTGTATCGTTGGATAAGCAAGTGAACAAACGTCGGCTTCTTCTGGTCCTTGGCGGTCTCGGTGTTTTGAAACTCCGAGATGGCCTTCTCAACCGTTGGGCGAACGAAAAAGCTCATCCATCGGTGGACAAAAAAGGCGGGCAAGTAGGATATGTTGGCCACTAATGGGCGCAGGAGACGTGGGAAATAGCTGCTGGCGACGACGCCAATGCCCACCGTGACAGGCAAGATCTTGACCGCAGCCAGCCAGCGTGCGTCGTTACTGAGAGGCGCGCCGACTAGGCCCGTTGCCCCTGTCCTGGCAACAACGTCTAGAACGGTCCAGATCAGCGAGACGGTGTTCCACTGTCCTCCCCGCGGGCCTTGTTTGCCGTCCAGAGCCTTCCGCCACGCCCGCTGGGCGGTCTCCTGGCGTGCCAGACCCATGGGTGCGATGCTGCGAGCGAGATCAGTGCTGGCCACCTTGTGGAGCGTACTGCTCGTGTCGTCGGTGCCGATCAGCCGCCAGCCACCGAACTGCACAGTGGTCAGGAAGTTGACCAACGACGCCGTGCGCGCCGGCAGCCGGCGGATTTCGTCAACGTATGCCGACGGGAAGACGACAAACTCGAAGCCGGAATATGAGAAAAACCAAGGACTGTGTGGATATTTCTCAACCGCCTCATCGAGCATCGGCTTATAATCCCAAGCGTGCTTCCCGCGTCCTGGCTTCAGCTGGGGCACCCCAAGTCGCCGCACCGACAGAAAATAGGGCTGGATGATCCAGGTATCCACTGCCACGAGGAGGAGGACGCCAATCAGGGAGGCCAGCCCTATTTTCACTGCATCAGGGGTGTCGCGCCAAGCTTGAGCGAGGAGAAGACGGAATATCTGCCATCGCGTCAAGTTGAGGGGGGCAAGAGATTGCCGCAAAATGAAGTATTGCTCCTGTAAGTCTGTGTATTGAGCTTTTAAGAGGGCAGCAATAGCATGTAGCGCCATGACTGTTTGGTGATGTAAGTCACAGTGTTCACTAGTTGTGTCAGTAGAAAGCAATGCAGTAGGCTGTAGCTCAGGAGGTACGTACCTGGGGGCTAGGATAGGGGTTGGGGTTGGGGGCGCTGCGGTTGAACTGCAGGACAATCTAGGTGCCAGAGGCCGTAGCACGCAGATCATCGAGAAAGTTGCGGGGATATGCCACGGGAGCGGCCCAGGGACGGGAGACAGCCGCCCCCACCTCCCGGTGCTTCCACACCGGTGCTGCATGATGCGATCCCGATTCGCCTGCGCACCATCCACGCTCCCAGAGGGCTGATAAAGCAGAGCCCGACTCCGAGCCCGATACATTTGTCAGAGAGGTCAAGCTTGTACACTTGCCGTTTTGGTGTCTACGGACACGAGTTGATTGGAACCAGTGTACAGGGGATGACATGGGCCGAGGTATCAAAATGTTGGGAATAATAGGGGTAATGACTTTCAGATGTTGAACAGTAGTCCTCAAGCCCTGATAGAGCCTCCCTATCTGTACCTACCGCGAAACGTACCCAATGGTAAAGGAAAATGGCAGCTCCACCGTCAAAGAGCGTTCTGGATATGTCCGGGGTTTGGGTGCTGGTAAGATGCTGTTTGAGCTCCATCATCAACCCTGGATTCTAACTTGTAATAACTTGGATAGAACAAGCGGTTGTCGGATGACTTTGATGCCACGTTTGCAGCGGTTCGTCGCCAACATGAACCGAAACTGATGGAAAAGGAGACGATGCAGTACTAACGAGCGACACGCTGCACACAGCAAGGCATGCCCTGGGCTCTTCGGAAGATCTTGGGATTCGCCAATGTCTCCCTCCATCTGTCCCAGACCAACTCCCAGACTGAGAACAGCGCAGCAGAGCCCGGGACGACGACGATCAGAGCCAAGCAGGTCGTCACGCCGGGCGGATTCAACAGCGAAGACTCGTACGTGCTCGACGCGCTGGCCCGGGAAGCCACCATGCCCATCTTCGGGCATGTTTCCGTGAAAACCAGCTTTGTTCCCACTGCTGAACTCGACGATGACGACTTGCGGCAGCGTCTGAGAACTGGCGGAGGGGACGTGGTCATCCGTGAGGTCGTCGAGAGCAAGGTGAACGGATGGAGCACGGAGGGCATATGGGGTTTCGAACAAGTCGAAGGCGAGAGGCGCTTCACACGCACAAGTGTCACCACCACTACCGGTGATCAGGTGGTCGCGAAACTGGTGTATGATTTCAAGGAATAACGATGGTTGGCTACGTAGAGGCTAAGCCAAAGACACAATGAGCTTCTTCCCAGAAACCTTCTTGGCCTTGAGCAGTTCCAGACCGTCGAGTATCGTGTCGAAACCCGGGGGCTGCAAGGCCTGTGCTGGCAGCGGCTTCAACTTGCCCTGGTCCACCAGCTTCTGCAGACTGCGGTAGAATCCCTTGGACCACTCATGCAACTCCGGGTCAGGGGGTACACCATACGGCTCCGGCAGCAAGACGCCCCTACCAATGATAGAGGGGCCCATAACCAGATGATGGCGCACCGCCCGTCGCTTGCAGAGAGAGTCGCGGTACTGCTCAAGGGAGCAGTACGTGCCGCCGCTGCGCCCAATAGTCTCGTAGCACAACCCAGTCGTGGCAGCCTCGCCGAACGGGTCGATGACTCGTTTCAGCTTATTCTTGGTAAACGCCCGGATGTCGGCCGCGCAGGTCGGGGACCGGTAGTCGAAGACAGCGTCGGCGCCGTACTGCCGCACGAGGTCGAAATTGTGCGACGAGCACGTTGTCACCACCTGGTGGCCCGACAGTTTCAGCATCTGGATGGCCACGAGCCCGACCGAGCTGCTGCCTCCGTAGACCAGGATGGTGTCCGCCACCGCCGGCTTCTCGCCGTGCCCCGTCTCGTCGGGGGTGGCGGGCAGCTTGAAGACTTGGTGCAGGGCAAGGGCCACGGTGGAGATGCAAGCTGGGCTTAGGGCCATGGCCGTCTCGAAGGACATGCCGGCGGGCATGTGAAGAGCGTAGATGGCCTCGACCTTGACGTATTCGGCAAAGGAGCCCGATTCCGGGTCGTCCTGCTTGTTGCTGGGCACGCAGCCGAAGACGCGATCACCGACGGCAAAGCTGGGGCCGGGGACCCGGTCGGAGCCCGCGCCGATGGCCACAACCGTGCCGGCAAAGTCGACGCCGTCTGTGAGACCCGGTGTCGGAAAACGCGCCGCCATTTTGAAGTCGCATGGGTTCAGTGCCACGCACGCGTTGCGCACCAGCAGCCAGCCGGGCTGTGGTTTGGGGACGGGCACATTGTGGGTGACACGAAGCTCGCCGCCGGCGTGTTGAAGGATGGCAGTCTGCGATAGTGGGATTTTGACGGCGGGGATGGCCATGGTGAGATCTGTGATGCGATCGTGGGCGGCTCGCGGTCGTAGCTGAACGTGCTTCGGAAACAAAACAATAAACATCAAGTAAACTCTCCGTCCGGACCATTAGTTCCACCGTCCATCATCACGTCGGGGCAACATCACGCTCCAGGACAGTGCCCTCAGTGCGTCAAGTCTGACGCCGAGTCCAGAGTCAATACGTACCAAAGCTCGGAAGTCCGGTGCCGTGTCGTTCGCCAGTTGGCCACTGACCCGGAAGGGGCTCGGCACGCGTCCCCTAGCATTGCATAAGACGGGCCAAACCGAGGAACTTGCTCTGGTGCATGTACTTGCTAGCCCGAGTGAATCCCACACTTGCGAGCCCCCTGCCCCCCACGCGCCCCTCGCCCCCTTTTTCCATTCCAGCAAGCAAGCTGCCTGACCAACCAACCAAGTTGAGCGCCAAACCATGCGGCACCATTACTGGTCCCCGATATTGATCAACCTGTTGGCATGGTTCCCCAGCGGCTTTGCCAGCGAGACTGGCACCGACGATGCTGCAGCACACTGGGCCGACGACTGGCTCGGAGACTGGAAGCGAGACGGCCAGACAGTGCTTCTCGGCGTCAACAACACAGAGTCAGACTCAGAGGCATGCCACCTGAGTCATGTCACGGCCTTCGAGATATCCAGAGGGCGCAAGCCAGTCTTCTTCTCGACCAGCCCGACCGACAACTTCGAGCAGCCCAAGATCGTGCCCATGAACGAGACAGCAGGCGAGCAGTGGGAGTTTGACGCCGTGTCCGACGACGGGCTGTCGGGCGTCATCCTCGGCTTCTACCGCGACCCCAACTACTCGGTGTTGGGCGCAGGCAATCTGCGCATGTACATCGAGCTCACCTTTCCCGAGGTTGGCGTCCCGCGCTTTGTGCAGATCGACTACCCGTCCGAGTCGACGGTCGAGTCGTGCCCTGGCGCCGGCACACGAGGCGAGTGGAAGGGCGATGGCTACCGCTACGCGTGGCATGTGTCGGAATCGATGGACCGCGCGCGGGTGGTGTGGGACACGCCCAAGACGAAGGGTAGTCTGACGCTGTCGCGGTCCCTGGCGCCGCCACGCTTCGCCGACGGCGGGACGTGGCCGGCCGACTCGTCCACGGCATCGACACTGACGGTGCCGCATTTCTACTGGGTTGAGCCTATTCCGGTAGCTGAGGCACACCTGGATGCCGTGGTCGATGGCAAGGCGGTGAAGTGGTCAGGCATCGGCGGCCACGAGCGGCTCTGGGGAGCCTTCAACTGGCTCACTTGCCTGGACAGCCTGACCCTGGTGCGTCTACGGGCTGGGCCTTACGCACTCACTTTCCTCGAGCTCGAGTCGTGGCGCTACAAGGGGGTCAAGGTGCCGTCGGTCCTGCTGGCCGAGGACGGCACCAAGATATTTTCCAGCAGGCTGACAGAACCCTCCGACACGGAGGATTTCTTCACGTGGGAGAAGGTGTACGGCGGCGAGGGAATCACCGGGAGCTTGAGTGACCGGGCGACCGGCTTCGTGCTGGACTTGGTGTCTCCCTCGCAGGGAAAGCAGTGGACGTTTCTTATCACACATAGAAACCTTTGTTTTGAGTATTTCCTCGGAGGTGGTGTAGGAGGGACGGGGTTTACTGCCACGGTGGCTGGGGGGCAGGTCGGGACGCAGAGACAGTGGACGGGCGTCGCGCTGACCGAGACGCTGAAGCTCCCGGAGAATAGTCTGCTGCTCAAGAGAAACTATGTCGAGTAAGCTGCCGATCACGGGTGGAATTCGGTTAGAAGCAGAATGGCACGGGTTCGAGCCATGAGCAAACCGTTCAGCCAGCGATGCAGCCAGCATGTGACTGTCAAGTCAATCATGGAGGGACCCGTGACTGAGCGGGTGGGTGTAGATCCTGGGTCAGCATGGCTGGCCCCCAGGGCACGACAGCGGAAAGTTCCAATGCGAATGCCTAACGCATATTGCAACCTAGCTACATGGCATTCAGGGTTAGCATATCGACGCCGCCGTTCGCGTGGAAGTGCAGTTTAGGTGTTTACCTGCATGGAAAAGGGCACATGCATGCAAGACGCGATCCGACCGAGGGATTCGTAGATGATCGGATGCATGCACGACGATAGTATCCCGCCAGCAGATTCGCCGTCGCCGTCGACGGCGAGTCGAAAGAGGGAGTTCGGCGGCGGGTGTGGGGTCGGGGAGGCGGCACGGAATGGCCCGTCGTCTATCGTCTATCGACTCCGATGCTCGTCTGCAGGCTTCGAGTCTGTGGCCTGGACCCCGCGGCATGATTGATTGGCTGCGCATCCATGAGCAATGGAATCCCACGTTCGCGCCTTGCACCTCTCTTGCATGGCACAAGCCAAGTTGCCCTCGCGTGCGGTTCGTGTTGCTGGATCGGCGAAGTTGAGGGCGTCTGTCGAGGGTGTCGAGGCGTAAGATTCTGGCTTGGTGCCCTCCATCATCCATTCCGCCATCCGTGGGGTTGCGTGTTGCACGGCATGCCGCGATGCATCAATGCAGCGACAAGGCGATGGGCCGATGCAGAAGACGGACGCCGGAATGCCCAGCCAGGCTGAAGGAGATGGCAAAATGCCAAGACGAGTGTGCGTGCTCAATCGCGTGCTTTGCCGGTGAAGGGGACTTGGGCTTTAAAAGCGGGGCTGTCACGGGGTGAGCCAGGCTCGCCAGGGGACGGCGGCCGTAAGATGGCCCAACCTCGAAGCCGACCTCAGCGGGCTTTAGCGGGGTGGGGGTTCGCTTTAGCGTTTCCAGCGCCATCGCAGCGGCATCGCCTCCACATCCAATGCTCCCGGGCCGTGAAGGGACATGCCATCGACGGCATTTGCACATCCATGGCATGCCATCCCCCACTGTGGCACCTATATCAGCCCCCGCTTGAAGGGCCAAGTACAGAATACATGTACGCCGCTCGAGCGGACGATTGCAGTCACTCGCAGCCATGATCCCTCTTCCGGGCGCCAACAGTCGGAACTTCCGACCCTCGCGCCGCTTCGCCTGCGACCGCTGCCGCAGTTTCAAGCTCCGGTGCCAGCGCGACGAGGCCACCGGCGACGCCTGCGAGCGCTGTGCCAAAGCGCGTCTTCCGTGCACCACCACCTTTGAGCACACAGCACCCGCCCCAACACCGTCGCAGAGGCTGTCGCTGTCAGACGCCGTCAGCCACGGTGTCAGCCACCACCACCACATCCTGAGCGAGATTGAGCAAGAAGTGAGGGCCGACCCCGGGACCGTGACAGCCGCCGTCATCGAGGCCCGTCCCTGGCCGTCGGACGATCCCCAGAGAACCGCGACTGTCGAGACAAGCGGCACAGGGAGCCACGGCCGCTTAAGCTTCGAATTCCCGACCCTGGCACAACCCCAACAGCCGACTCCACCATCCCCAACCAGAGCCCACCACGAGCCGAGCGGGGCTAATAACAGAGTGCCGCTCACCCCTCCGTCGATAGAGGGAAGGCCGACACCGCCAGAAATAGCCCCAAAACCGGGCGTGGCGTTGGAGACGAGCCGGCCGGCGAGACCCGTTGGTCCTGCGGGAGACTCCATGCTTGTCGATCAAAATAACGTTACTACGACTCTAGTATGCCTTGGCCCTGTTAATCGATGTGAACATGAAGCACGGTTGATGACTAACGTTCTGATCCCAACAGGGCCTTGGCGGAATGGACTTTGTCATGTCCGATATCCCATTCGACGCGACAGACTATGATTTGGCGTTCTTGATGGGCGCCCACCACCCATCACCGCGTACAGAGGCCGGCATCAGATTGGGGGCCGGGGTGGGGGTTGGTGGAAGGGACAGGCGAGGCGGCAGCAACGAAGTTCCGGCGATGTTCGACCACCACAACGATTTGGGCTTGAACTGGCCGCCGCCGGCGCACAGCCGCACCATGGATGATCGGTCGTCATCGTCAGCGGTCGAGACGGACAGAAGCCGGGACCGCTCTCGCGCTACCAGCACCAATGCTGAGCAGCAACAGCAGCAACAGCAGCCTGGCCTGCAGCCCCCAGGTTGTTACATAGACCTCATCAAGCTTCAGCTGGAGCTGGTCGAGGACCACAACATCATCGAAACGCAGGCACCCATGGACGGAAGACCGGTGCCGACCCTGCATGAGTGCGGACCAACGATTCAGTCACGCTTCATCAACCGCGTGCTCACCCATTCCTCGCGCTTCTGGGATATGCTGAAGAGCATGTCGGCGGCCGCCGAGTCGCAGAAGCGGCGAGCGGGCAGCTCGGGCCGTAGCAACAACAGCACAAGCAGCAACGTGAGCAGCAGCGGATATAATATGGTCAGCATGAACGTAAATGGACATGGCCCTCCCAACAGCAACAGTTCCGGCAGCAGCGACGGCCATCGCGCCGACAGCAGCAGCCAGTGGCGCCCCGGCTGGTCGCGAGGTGGGACCAGCGATTCGGCCAACCACCGGGCGGCAGTGGACCTGGACCTGGACCTCGATCTGTATGTGTCCATGTCGCCAACGATCCCACAACGGACGGACCATGTGCTCATCATGAACTTGGTCCTGACGTACATTTACCTGCTGCGAAGCTGCCGTGCCGTGTTCGTGCGACTGCTGCAAGCGCTCGAGGAGACGCCAGCAGAGTCGCAGTCGCCGCTACGGCTGCCGAGTTTGCAGTTCGGCGACTTCCAGCTCGAGAACAACCTGGCCATTCAGGTTAAGGTGTTGGTGGAGATGATGTCGGGCATGCTGCTTCGGATTGGCAATACTCTCGGCATCAGCCCCGCGGGCGTCATCGTGCCGGTCGACGGCAACGCTTCGCCGCCCGCAGATGACCGCGACTGCCGTCTACCGTTCATGAGTGATCCGATGGCGATATCGCTGCGAGAGATCATCCTATCGCAGGAGAGAGCGGCGCAGGGGGCCGGGTCAAGTGCTGCGGAGGCACCGTTGCCAGAGGTGATGGCTAGTCTCAGGCGTCTGCTCGGTCGAAGATATAGCATTGTTTAAGTTGAAACTACCTCAGGCCGTACACGTACGGAAGCCTCAACAAACACCAGCCGCGCAGCCCAAACAACAGTCAAGCACACTGTGTGATCCCAAGCAAGTTTGTCCAGTCTGGAAAAGAAACCGTCACCGAACGCGGGCATCCCGAATCCCGCTTTTCATTTTCTCCTTTCAAACACTACTCCGAGCGATGCCAAACTGCTCGTCCAGAAACCGGAAAACGCGTTGGTTGCACACAGACACTGCGCCAACCTTTGCCTGAAGGCCCCCCTCACCCGGCGACTCAGCCACCCACAGCTGCTTCTCCTGACCTTCCTTCAGCCCAGTCAAACCATCGTACACAGCGGTCGTGTGTTCCGACACGTCCAGATACAGCGACTTGCTAGCTCCCGTAACCAAGACCGGACAGCGAATCTGCTGCAGCACGCTTCCGCCCTGTGGCAGCCGCAGCGTGTAAGCTTTCATGGCGCGCAGGATGCGAGAGGGCCGCCGCTCGCCGAACATGGTGCCCGTAATGGCGATGTTCCATTTCATCTGGAAGGCCAGCCGCATGACAAGCCCAATGACCGCGTCGACAGACCCGTCACCGATCCAGCGGCTCTCCCACGCCCGCAGAAAGGATTTCGGCACTTGCGTGGTTGCAAAGTCCCACAGATCGTGGACCGGGTCTATGGCAACGCACGCCTTGATCCGCGCATCACCGGCGGCCGACCGGAGAGAGAAGTAGCCGCCCAGAGACGCGCCCCAGAGGGCCACACTGTCCAGATCCAACTCCAGCTCGGGTTGAGCGGCTGCGACTGCTTCGATGTGATCAAGAACGGCCCGCGATACAACTTCCCAGTCCGGTCGGAATCGCACACCGCCGCGGTGCAAAGTGAGTCCCTGGCCCGGACCTTCGTACGTCACGGCCGCATATCCCAGCTCGACCGCCGCAGCTGGCGCAAGGAAGTAGATCTCCTCGGCCAAACCATCCGCTCCCGTGTTTGTGAGCAAGATGGGGATCTTCCGATTCGGGAGTCGCCGCCACGACGGCGGCAGGTAGATGTACCCCGGTAGAGTCTGGCCTTCAAAGGGAATTTCAAGCGGCACGACGCAACTCTGGTCAAATAGCTGGGTGGCTTCGCGGAACAAGGCCACCGACTTCTCCAAGATGGGCAGCGCGCGGGGATCTGGACGAAGCGGACCGCCACCCGTCATCATGTAGTAGCTGGCCCGCGTGTAGTTGGAACTGCGCAGCAGGGCGTTCCTCGCGGCCGCAATGTCTCCGGATGCTCGGGCTTCTTTTGCCAAAGCTTCTGCCTTGCGAGCCTGCTCGGCCCATGCGGCGTGCCAGCTCTCGGGGTCGTTGTCCTTGATCTTGCCGACTGCTTCGAGGCATTCTGCGAGCTCTGCGCCACCGCTCTGCGCCATCCCCAGGATCCGCACCGTCTCGAAGTTGAAGAAGACTCCGGGGAAGAATTGATGCATTTTGCTGTGTGTTCAGGGGAATGGATGTTGTTGCTCAGAGACAAGTGATGTGGAAAGCGCTAAGGCGGAGAGAGACCGGGCTCAGTTGGAGCAACACGACAAACAGGCTGGAGAATCTCTTTCTGATGCCCTGCTTGCTCGGGCGAGAGTGAGGACTGCACTGACTCCGGTGGGCTGTCCGACAGCGCCCCCTCCAATTCGGGGGACGTCTCAGCAGCGATGACGCGATCTGCATCTACACCTCCGACGCCTATCCGAGCTCCGACCTGCACCGGACTCATTCTAGAGGCTCTCCTACACACCCAAGCCGATGGTATGTATGGCAAAATCTTCTGTCGAGCAGATGTCGGAGATGGTGACATACCCACATGCAGTGCGTGATCGGCGGCTCACGAGGGGCTTCATGCCTGGTGTCGATGAGGGTGGTGATACACGCACCTCATATGTCGAGCAGACGTCTGTGCAGGGTACAGTGTCTAGCCTTGTAAGATTGTGCAACGCTTATGCTTCAGACATTGTTACTCAGCTGGCACATTGAACTGGTGTTTACGTTTCCCATTTTTTGAACACTCCAGCCGGCGGTGTTCGGCCACTCACCTGCATCTCGGCAACAACCAACATCGTTCCGTCAAAAAACCTGGAAACCATGGCACGCACGCCTGAGCACGGGTATCCCAATGAGCCCATCGCCATTATCGGGAGCTCTTGTCGGTTCCCAGGCGGTTCTTCGTCGCCATCCAAGTTGTGGGAGCTGTTGCGCGAGCCCCGTGACGTTCTGAAAGAGATCCCGGATAGCCGTTTCAACTCGAATCGGTTCTATCATGAGGATGCCTTACATCATGGAACGTGAGTACTACTACTAGCAACTTAATGTACAGCTGTTGACTCTGGGTGCGTCAAAGGACAAATGTCAAGCACTCGTACCTGCTGGACGACGACATCACCGTCTTCGATGCGCAGTTCTTCGGCATCAAGCCTGTGGAAGCCAACTCAGTGGACCCACAGCAGCGAATCCTCCTCGAGACGGTGTATGAGGGGCTGGAGAGAGCTGGCATCCCGCTCGAGACGATGCAAGGCTCCCGGACTGGCGTGTACGTGGGCGTCATGTCCGCAGACTACGACTCAATCCTCGGTCGCGATCTTGACACCTTCCCAACGTATTTTGCATCGGGCACCGCTCGCAGCATCCTGTCAAATCGGATATCGTACTTCTTTGACTGGCATGGACCATCTATGACCATAGACACGGCTTGTTCGTCAAGCCTTTTCGCCCTTCACCTGGCTGTCCAGAGCCTGCGCTCCGGCGAGTCCCCGACCGCCGTCGTGGCCGGTGCAAACCTGGTACTTACCCCTGACCAGTTCATCGCGGAAAGCAAACTGAAGATGCTTTCTCCCGATGGCCGGTCGCGCATGTGGGACAAGGACGCAAACGGCTATGCTCGCGGGGACGGCGTGGCTTGTCTCATCTTGAAGACGCTGAGCGCAGCCATTGCTGATGGCGACTCGATCGAATCCATCATCCGCGAAACGGGAATCAACCAGGACGGTCGCACTAAGGGCATCACAATGCCGAGCCCTATTGCCCAAGCCGAGTTGATCCGGACTACCTACAAGAAGGCCGGGTTGGATTTGTCCAGGAAATCCGATCGGCCACAGTACTTTGAGGCTCATGGAACTGGTATGTAACACGGGTTGGCAGGGGCGCGGATGTTGTTGGGTCTCATTTAACATTGAAACCAGGGACCCCAGCTGGCGATCCGGTAGAAGCCGAAGCGATCAGCACCTCATTCTTTGGCACATCGTCGGGCTTCAAGCCGACATCGCAGGACGACCCGCTCTATGTCGGCTCCATCAAGACTGTGATCGGCCACACCGAAGGAACAGCTGGCGTTGCCGGAGTGATCAAGGGGTCCCTTGCCCTGCAACGCGGTATTGTGCCGCCGAACTTGCTGCTCAACGAGCTTAGCCCGGCCGTCAAGCCCTTTTACGGCAACCTTGAGATACTCAAGGAAGCCAAGAACTGGCCAGCACTTGCGGACGGTGTCCCACGTCGTGTGAGCGTCAACAGCTTCGGCTTTGGCGGCGCAAACGGGCATGTCATTCTCGAGGAGTATCAAGGCTCAGGCCCCGGACGAGGTCCTACTCCATGGCAGAAACTCAGCCCGTTCCTATTTTCAGCTGCTTCGGAAGTCGCCCTCACCGGGGCGCTTGAAGCTCTCTCGTCCCATCTCCGTGCCAATCCCACCGTCGATCTACGGGACCTATCATGGACTTTGGCTGCCCGCCGATCCGCGCTGCCGGTGCGACTCTCAGTAACTGCGCTTACCACCGATAGTCTCATTACCAAGCTCGAAGAACTCTCCAAGACACCTACAGGGATTGCCACAGTGAATAACAGCGGCAACTCAGGGGGATCTGCCTCGCAATATCCTCGGTTACTTGGAATCTTCACCGGCCAAGGCGCGCAGTGGCCGTCTATGGGAGCTCAGTTGCTGGCAACATCCAAGGTGGCCTCTGCTACACTCGAAACGTTACAAGACGCACTCGACAGCCTCCCGTCTGAGCATGCGCCTGCGTGGTCCCTGGGAGAGGAACTCTCCAAGGACAAGAGCTCGTCCCGCGTGGGCGAAGCAGCCTTCTCTCAGCCCCTGTGCACGGCCATCCAAATTCTCCTTGTCGACCACTTGCGAGCAGCCAATGTCCAATTTGCTGCGGTGGTCGGCCATTCCTCTGGGGAGATTGCCGCAGCTTACGCCGCCGGTTATCTTTCGGCCCGGGATGCTATTCGGATCGCCTACTACCGAGGGTTTTTTCTTCATCTAGCTCGCGGGCCTAAAGGGTCTAGCGGTGGTGCCATGCTAGCGGTGGGAACCACATACGATGATGCCCAGGCGCTTTGTGGGCTCGATGAGTACGTGGGACGTGTGGTCGTGGCCGCCAGCAACTCCCCGGACAGCCAGACACTTTCCGGTGACCTTGAAGCTGTGGAGGAGGTCAAGTTCATTCTCGAGGACGAAAACAAGTTCGCCAGGCTCCTGAAAGTCGACAAGGCATACCACTCACACCACATGATTCCGTGTACTCAGCCATACATCGAGGCCCTCGAGAAGGCGGCCATTAAAGCACAGCCGCGACAAGCTACCGATCCGGTTTGGATCTCTAGTGTGTACGGAGAGGACATCGAGGCGATTGGAAAGGAGTCTCTCGGAGGAGAGTACTGGGGCCGAAACATGGCAAATCAGGTCTTGTTCACCCAGGCACTCGCGTACGCCGTAGGGGCCGCAGGACCCTTCGACTTGGCGCTGGAGGTTGGCCCTCACCCGGCACTGAAAAGTCCGGCTCTGAACACCATCAAGTCCGCAGCTGGCCAGGAAATACCCTACATCGGCACACTTCGCCGGGGCGCAAATGATGCTGAGGCTTTTGCGGAAACACTAGGCTCTCTGTGGGTGACCCTGGGAGCGAGAGCTGTGGACTTCACGACTTTTGACAAAAAGCTGCATGGCGAGGACGCCGAGGTTCCTCCACCCAGGCTGCTCAAAGATCTTCCCGCGTATATCTGGGAGCATGACCGTACGTATTGGCACGAGTCTCGCTACTCCAAAGCCCTCCGTGCAGGCAGCAATCAGCCACAACACCAGCTTCTCGGCTCCCGAATTCCGGACGGCACGGAAAAGAACAACGAGGTGCGCTGGAAAAACCACCTTCATCCCCGAGAGCTTCCCTGGCTGGTTGGACACCAGGTGGAACGGCAAATTGTCTTTCCGGCGGCCGGATACCTCTCTGCTACCATCGAAGCTGTCGTCCAGCTTTACGGCATTGATTCGGTAAGACTTGTCGACATTCACGACGTAATCATCGGACAGGCCTTGGTTCTCCAGGAAAACTCGGACGTGGAGACCCTTTTCAGCTTCCGGGCGACTGAGGTTGCGACGGACAATATCGAGGCCATTTTCACGTTCTACTCAGCCTCCGCTGCCGCCAAGAACTCAGCCGATCTCGTCAAAAATGCTTCCGGCCGACTTCGCATCACTTTAGGCGATCCTTCGGATCAGATCTTGCCAAGACCATATGCGCCAGGGAGGCACCAGTTCCTCGACGTTGAGCCGGAGCGGTTCTACAACACGGTTTCTGAAGTAGGCCTCGGCTACACCGGGCCGTTCCGCAAGCTCTCCGACACGAGCAGGAGAATGCACGAGGCGACCGGCCTCATCCAGACTCCCGACGTGGAAGACGAAGGGGACGCCCATAGGCCACTCCTGCTGCACCCCGGCACCCTCGACTGCGCGATCCAGGCCATCATCCTCGCTCACAGCTACCCCGGCGACGGGAGAGTGAGGTCCATTTATCTGCCGACCGGCATTGACCGTGTGCGGATCAACCCATCGGCTCTCGCCCGCTTGAAGGGGCCGGCCGGCTCCAAGCTTCCTTTCTATGCCTCCGTCACGCCAGGCAAGCAGACCGATCTGTCTGGCGACGTCGAGGTGCATTCGCGGGATGGGAACACCGTCCTTCTCCAGCTTCAAGGGTTACGCACTACCCCGTTGACGCCACCAGACGCGTCGAATGATGTAAGACTCTTCTTTGAGACGTCGTGGGAGGCGGAGTCTCCAACAGGAAATCCGAACATGTTTCCGGATAAGGACGCTCAAGAACACTCGGAGGAGTTTGCCTTGTCCTTCTCACTGGAGCGAGTCGCGCACTACTACGTGAAGGAACTCGACAGGGCCATACCCAAGGACGAGAGGGCGAACCTCGAGTGGCACCACAAGATCTTTTATGAGTACATTGATCACGTTGTCTCGTGGGTTGCTGAAGGGACGCATCCTTACGCGAAAAGGGAGTGGGTGAGCGACTCACAAGAGGATATTCTCTCTGTCATCAAGAGGTACGTACGGATGTTAGCCTTGCCTTGTGCTGTTGCTGATGTGCGAGATCAACAGGTTTCCCGACAGCATCGACCTACGCATCATGCAGGCCGTGGGAGAAAATTTGCTGGCTGCCATCCGTAACGAGATCAACATTCTCGAGGCCATGGTGAAGGACAACATGCTCACGAACTTCTACGCCTACGCCCTCGGGATGGAACGGTACCTCTTGGACCTAACGCGAATGGTTGGTCAAATCAGCCGTCGCTTCCCACACATCAATGTGCTGGAGATTGGTGAGTTTGGCTGAGTGCCATGCTATCAGTTGCTCCCCAGGTACTGACTCGTCGGAAAGGGGCTGGTACCGGTGGCGCGACCGAAGAAATTCTCAAGCAACTCGGGAGTTCCTTTGCCTCTTACACGTACACCGATATCTCGAGCGGCTTCTTCGAAAAGGCGCAGGACCGCTTTGAACAGCACCAATCTCGGATGATCTTCAAGGTCCTCGACATCGAGAAGGACATCGAAGAACAGGGCTACGCGCCACAGTCGTACGATCTCGTGATTGCTTCGCTGGTCTTGCACGCGACTCGCAAGCTCGAGGACACACTGAAAAACGTCCGCAGGCTGCTGAAGCCGGGTGGCCGCTTGCTTTTGCTTGAGTTGACAGACAACGACCCCATCCGATTTGGTTTTATCTTCGGCGGTCTTCCGGGTTGGTGGTTGGGACACGACGATGGCAGGAAGCTGTCGCCTTGCATTTCAGCGGAAGAGTGGGAGGTGCTGTTCAAAAGGACAGGATTTTCCAGCATCGAAGCCCTCACTCACCACAACCGGACATTTCCCCTGCCTTTGTCGGTCATTGTCACGCAAGCAGTGGATGACCGCGTCGACTTCCTTCGCGATCCTCTCCATAGCACCGCCGTTGACTCTCTTGCGGCTGAGGATCTCACCATCGTCGGGAGCGGAACGGCGGAAACACAACAGCTAGCCAGGGACATCGAGCAGGCTGTTCAACGCCACTACAAGAACCCTGTCGTTCACATCAAATCATTGGAAGACGTCTCATCTCTCGAGCTGCCTCTTCTTGGGAGTCTTGTCAGCTTGGTGGATCTCGAGGACGAGCCGACATTCCAGAATCTAGGCGCCCAGAAGCTGGCCAGTCTGCAAGCTGTCTTCAGACAGAGCAAAAAGGTCCTGTGGGTTACGCGAGGGGCACTCTCCGACAGCCCTTCCCGAAACATGTACCGGGGCCTCCAACGCACTCTCGTGAAAGAGATGCAGCACCTCCAAGCGCAGCTGTTGGATTTCAGCACGCCAACTGATGTCAACAGCTCGGCCATTGCCAGCAGGCTCCTCCAGTTAGAAGCCGGCACCAGCTGGGAGCAAGATGATGGCCGCCCGGAGCTACTTTGGTATCAAGAGCCCGAGGTCTTGATCCAGAACGACACAACCCTGGTACCGCGTGTGCGGCCGAGCCCGCAGCGCAATGACCGGTACAACTCGGGCCGCAGGACCATTACCCGTCAGGTCCATGTCGAAACCTCCATTGTGTCCGTGCAGCACCAGGGGCCAGGATCTCCTCTGGCTGTTCAGGAGACGACGGGGATTCCTGACGCTGTAGCAACCAGGGGTCGTGTCCGAATAAAGCTCTCCCACTCTTTCCTACACGCCATCGCATTCGCCGGTAGCTTTTTCCATCTGTCCACTGGCTACGATGTCAAGACAGGAGACCAGGTTCTCTTGGTATCGGAGCATTTGGACTCGCAAGTCCACGTGCCGCGAGACTGGACCATCCCGTTCGTCGCAGACACGGAAGAAGAGGAGCAGCAGACTTTGCTCAGTCTACGCACGCAGCTTCTTGCCGACTTCATACTTTCAGATGTCAAAGTTGGCGAGGCAGTCGCGGTCCTGGACCCGGGTTATTCCCTCGGCGCGGTGGTGGCGCAGAGGGCCGCGGAGAAGGGTGTGCAGTTGGTGCTCCTGACCGGGCGCGAAACCACGACCGCTCCAGAGGATGAAATCTTCGCACGCCCCTGGCTCTCGATCCACCCCCGGGCCACAAAGCGGACCCTGAGGAAAGCACTCCCTCAGAACTTGACGCGACTTTTCAACGTTGCCGGCTCCCGCGAGCTTGTCACTGCGCTTGCGAGCGCTCTACCTCCGAGTGTTGTCATTCAAGATCAGGAATCCTTCACCAGCCCGTCGTCCCGCCTCACCATCAACTTTTTCTCCACCGCCCCCACGGCCGTGAGCAGCTACCTCCGGTTGGTGCTCGCCCGATCCGCCATCGAAACGGGCACAGTCCTTATCGGAGAAGAAGAAAGCCTTATGTCGGTGAAGCTCGCCGATCTTGCAGTCAAGTCAACGCTGCCACTTGGCCATCAGGCTATTCTTTCATGGCGGTCGTCCAGCCATGTTCCTGTGCAAGTCCAGCCCGCTAGCAAGGTAGTTCGGTTCCGAAAGGACAGGACATACTGGATGGTGGGCCTGACAGGGAGCTTGGGCTTGTCGCTCTGTGCGTGGATGGCCAGCCGTGGTGCAGGGTACATCGTCATATCGAGCCGGAACCCCAAGGTGGACAAAGCATGGCTGGGGAAGATGGTGGACAAGGGTTGCACTGTCAAGGTGTTCGCCAACGATATCACGAGTCGCGAAGACGTCCGGGCCTTGCACAAAAGGATCTCGAAAACTCTCCCACCCATCGCTGGTGTTTCCCAAGGTGCCATGGTTCTCCACGATTCGTTGTTCCCGGACGTGGATCTTGAACGGGTCGAGAAGGTGCTGCATCCCAAGGTCGCTGGAAGCGTCTACCTCGACGAGATCTTCTCGGATATTGCCAAGCCACTGGATTTCTTTGTGTTCTTCTCATCAGTCGCCTACGTCACAGGCAACGCGGGTCAAAGCATTTACGGGGCAGCCAATGCCTTCATGGCGAGTCTCGCTACACAACGACGACGCCGAGGTCTTGCCGCGTCTGTCATCAACATTGGCGCCATTCTCGGCACGGGGTACGTGTCCAGAGAGCTATCACAGCAGCAGCAGGAATACCTGCGCAAGGTTGGCCATGTGTGGATGTCGGAGCAAGATGCACACGAAATCTTTGCCGAGGGCGTCCTCTCTAGCAGCCCCAACTCGGCAGACACTCACGAGTTTGAGACGGGCTTCCGTACGGACAATAACCGAGCCAAGGACTTAGAGGATGAGCCGCCCATGTTCCAGCATCTCCGGTCCCAGACGAGCGGCGACGCGGCAGCCGGCGACTCTAAGGCGAAGCATGTAATCAAGACGAAGGCCCAGCTGCTCGAAGCTACAAATCAGGAGCAGGTGTTTGAGATTCTGAAAGGTACGATACGATCTAATGTTGTTCTTGACTTCCATCACGCAGGTCACGATTTGCTGACGGAATTACTTCGCAGAGGGCTTCTTGCTCAAGCTGCAGATCGCTCTGCAAGCCGACCCAAGCAAACCCATGCTGGAAATCAGCCTTGACGAACTAGGAGCCGACTCACTCGTGGCTGTCGATATCCGTTCATGGTTCCTCAAGGAGCTTGCCGTCGACCTGCCCGTGTTGAAGATCCTCAACTCTCCCTCGGTCCGTGAGCTTCTCGTGTCAGCACAGGAGCTTCTCCCGGAGAGTGCGATTCCAAATGTGCCGCCGAGCAGCAAGAACGCGGGTGCTTTCCCAGAGCCCGATGTTTCGTCCGAGCCTGCCAAGCCGTCTTACCAATCCACATCGGCTCTTGAACCGGTGTTGTCAACACCTCTGGGGCCTGAGCTGGCTAGAGCGTTGTCTTCAACACAATCCTACTCTGACTCCGACGGCTCAGCAGCGTCCCCGCCGACAGAGCAAACATCGACTGCAACTTCCGAGGCTGATGAAGCCGAGTCCAAATCCGTCCTAGAAGGCCTGGATGGAGGAAAAGAGGTCCTAAAATCGCTGCCCTTGTCCTTCGGCCAGTCCAGGTTCTGGTTTTTGAAGCACTATGTGCAGGATCAAACCTCATTCAACATCTCAACTGTGATCAAGCTGCAGGGGAAAATACGGCCTGATGCGCTGGCAGAAGCAGTCTTGGCTGTGGGCCAACGCCACGAAGCGCTTCGGACGTTTTTCTTCACGGACGAGACGACAAAGAGACCCCGACAAGCGGTCATCCCGGTGCCAACGTTCCATCTGGAGCGGGCCACCATTGCCAGCAACGAGGAACTCGGCGATGCTGTACAACGATTGAAGAGCCACGTCTACGACCTTGAGCGCGGCGAAGCGCTACGGATCCAGCTCTTATCCCTTTCCCCTGACCAGCACTACCTGTTGTTAGGTTATCATCACATCTACATGGATGGCATCGGCTATGTTATCTTCATCTCGGACCTTGAGAAAGCCTACAACGGAACACTAGATACGAAGCCTCCTCGGAGCGAGGTCCTGCAGTATCCCGACTTCACTGAAAGGCAGATCCGGGAGTACGAGACGGGGACGTGGTCTGACGAGCTTGTCTTCTGGCGCAGCCAGTTTGCCGAGCTGCCCGAGCCTCTTCCGTTGCTCCCCCTGGCTGGCGCCTCTGCCCGCCCAAGCTCAGCGGCGACTCTAGGGCTCGGGTCCCACTCAGCCAGTTGGCGGATTCCCAAAGACCTCGCCGACAGGATTGCTCAAGTGTCTCGCCAATTTAAGGTGACCGCATTTCACCTTTATGTGGCTGTCTTCCACCTCCTCCTGTACCGATACACCAACCTTCGAGCCGAGGATATGGTCATCGGCGTGGCCGACGCCAACCGCAAAGAAGCCGACGTGCTCCAAAGCTTGGGCATCTTCCTCAACGTATTACCGCTCCGTCTGAAGCGCAGCGCGCGCGACACCTTTGCCGACACCTTGAAAGACGTGAAGACGGTGGCTCAGAGCGCCTTCGCCAACTCTCGGGTCCCATTCGATGTGCTGATCAACGAACTTGGCGTGCCGCGAGAGCCGTCTCACAGCCCGTTGTTCCAGGCCTTTGTGAACTATCGTCAAAATGCTACGGAGGCGCGCCAGTTCATCGGCTGCGAGGGCGAACTTGACATTGTGTCGGCCGGCCAGACGGATTATGATGTTAGCTTTGACATCCTGGATCTCGGGTCAAGTGGTGGCGAGAATCTCGTTTCATTGGCTGTGCAGAAGCATCTGTACAAGGCCCACGGGGCAGAGGTTTTGCTCCGGAGCTACGAGGCACTACTGCGTCACTTTGTTGCCAATCCTGCAGCACGAGTCGCTTGGCCTCCGTTGCATGATAGCAAGGATATCAGTCATGCTCTTGAGACTGGTCGGGGTAAGTCCGGTTTAGTTGATCTTACCCCCCTTGTTTTCTCTCCCGGTTTTCCAGCTGTTGACCAAATTCTCCAGGCGACCGCCGACCTCCTAGCTTGTATCCTACCGTGGTGCATCGCATCGATGCCATCGTCGAGAAGTATTCAGAGCACTTGGCACTTCTCGAGCCTGGTGGCAAGCACTTGACTTACGCCGACCTGGCCACGCGGGTTAATGCCATTGCCCAGCGGCTCATTGAGCACGACATCGGCCGTGGAGCAGTCGTGGGCGTCTTCCAGTCGGCCAAGGCAGATTGGGTTCTCACCCTCCTGGCCATCTTCCGAGTCGGCGCTGTTTACGTGCCGCTGGATCCAAAGATTGGGGTCGACCGGCTCTCACTGATCACCCGGGACAGCCGACCGGCCGCCATTGTGGTCGACTCACAAACCGAAACTCTCGACTTCGCTCAAACTCAGGGTGCTGCAGATTCCTCTGTCGTCCTTATCAATGTGTCTCATATATCAATAGACCCGAAGACCAACACCTCTGTCTCTGTGCGTACCGACCCTGCCGATCTGGCTGTCTTCATGTACTCCAGCGGGTCAACCGGCGTGCCGAAGGGTGTCAAGCTTACGCATTCCAACCTCGCTCACTACGGCGACACTGCACCTAGCGAGTGGCACATGCGTGAGGGTCAAGAAGTATTCCTGCATCAGGCGTCGCTCATGTTCGACGCATCCCTCCTCCAAACCATCATCCCGCTTGGTGTCGGGAGCACGGTGGTCGTTGCTGGGGACGAGGCGCGAGGAGATCCCGCGGCACTGTCAGAGCTCGTTGCAAGCGGGAATATCACCTACGTGGGTGCCACTCCCACTGAATACTTGGCTTGGGCCCGGCACTGGGATGTCGCGCGTCTGAGGAATTCGCCGTGGCGGGTGGCTTTTACTTGGGGCGAGCCCTTGTCCAAACGGGAGTTGCTCGAGTTCCAGCGGCTCGCCAAACCCGATCTCAAGCTTCTAGACGCCTACGGCCCTGTTGAGACCACCATATCTGTCGGTCACGTCGAAGTGCCCCTGGCCCGTCTTTCACTGGACGGTCACAGGCTTGGAAATCCCAAGTTTCCTTTCACGCTGATCCCCAATTCTGCCGTTCGGATTCTGGACGAGGCACTCAACACTATTCCGGCCGGTGTCGTTGGTGAGATTGTCATTGGCGGCGCCGGTGTGGGCAAGGGCTATCTGAAGGACGACGAACTCACAGCATCCAAGTTCATACCAGGCAAAAACGGCAATTCCTTCTTCCTCGAGAATGGCTGGACTACAAACTACCGGACTGGAGATCGCGGTTGGCTCACACAAGATGGCCGATTAGTGTTGCAAGGCCGAATCGAGGGAAGCACTCAGGTGAAGCTGGCCGGCATCCGTCTCGAACTGCAGGATATCGAGGCTGTCATCACCCAAGTCCATCAGCGCGTGCGCCAAGCGGTCGTCTCGGTGCGAACCAAGCCGGGGTCGACAACACCATTCCTCGTTGCCTTTGTGGTTCTAGCTGAGGTCAGAGGGAACTCTGCATCACCCGACTCGCTCGCGGAGCAAGCCCAATTTCTCTTCGATTTGCCACGGTCACTGCCGCTTCCGCAGTACATGCGGCCAACCACCGTCGTGGCGGTGGAACAACTCCCCACCAACAGTGCTGGCAAGCTCGACCGCCGTGCTGTGGACAGCTTGACATTGCCTGAATACGCAAACGCCGAGCCATTGGACTTGTCAGACGGGCAGAGGGAGCTCACCGAGCCCGAGGCGATACTTAGCCATCTCTGGGCGGAGGCGATTCCACAAGGGCTCGTGCTGTCCACGCAGGGGGGCGTTGTCGAACGCACCGTCACAGCCCAATCGGATTTCTTTCACCTGGGCGGAAGCTCACTCGCGCTGATCAACCTCCAGGCGCTGATCAAGGAAAGGCTCGGCTTGTCGGTGCCCGTGTTTGAGCTGTTCCAAGCCAGCACTCTCGACACCATGGCCGCTCTGCTCCAGCAACAACAAAGCCCGACCTCCTCAGAAAGACCGAATCATGTCAACGAATCCAATCCACCCATCACCACTCCAATCAACTGGGAAGATGAGGTCGCTCTCCCATCAGACCTCTTGGAGACCACCAACAACCACCCAGCCAGCGTCGACCCAAATCCACCACCACCACCACCAAGCAACCCACCAAAAGTCATAGCCCTCACAGGCTCAACAGGCTTCATCGGCCGTGAAATCCTCCGCCAGCTCCTCGACAACCCCACCACCACCAAAATCCACCTCCTCGCCCTGCGCAAACCCCCCTCCGTGCTAAAATCCACCCACCCCACCCTCTTCACCCACCCCAACGTAACCCTCTGGCCAGGCGACCTCGGCGCACCCCGTCTAGGCCTCTCAGAGGCCAACGCTTCCTCCCTCTTCTCAACAGTCGACGCCATCATCCACGCGGGCGCCGACGTCTCCTTCCTCAAGACGTACCGCTCCCTGCGTCTGACCAACGTTGCGTCGACGCGCGAGCTGGTACGTCTTGCGGCTCCGCGCCGCGTGCCGCTACACTTTGTCTCGTCGGCTGCTGTCGCGAGGTTGGCGGTTGCTGCGCGGGGAGGGGAGGATGGGTTTGGCGCGGAGTCGGCTGCGCGGTGGTACCCGCCTCCGGCGGCGGTTGGTGATGGTGGGGGTGAGAATGAGGATGGGTATGCGGTGGCGAAGTTGGTTAGTGAGGTGCTGCTTGAGCGGGCAAGTGTGGCGGTTGGGTTGCCGGTGTGGATTCATCGGCCGTCGAGCGTGACTGGTGAGGGGGCCGGAGAGTTGGATTTGATGGCCAACATGACGCGGTATGCGGGCGAGATTGGCGCGGTTCCCGATACTCGTGGGTGGAAGGGGAGGTTTGACTTTGTCAGAGTGGAGACTGTGGCGAGGGACATTGTTGGGGCTGTCTTAGCCGGGGATGAGGGCGGGAGTGGCGAGGGTAGGATCGTGCGGTTTCGGTATCAGTCGAGTGAGGTTGTCGTTGAGGGTGAGGATGTCCAGACATCGGCCAGCATTGCAGGGGGCGACACGCCGCTTGAGGTGCTCCCGTTCAACGTATGGGTGGAGCGCGCGGAGAAGGCGGGATTGAATCCCTTGCTCGCATTGTATCTCCGTCGGGCAGCAAAGGGAGGGTTGTTGCTGCCCAATTTGTTGCGGAGTTAGCGGCATTGGTCGAGTTTGGTTTCATTGCTTGTTGTCAACCTCAAGTTGTTCGCGGCTTTGGCGTTACAGGGGTTCGACTGTCCATGTCTTTTTGTTCCTTCCTGCCCGTTGTCAACTACCCAAGCTCAGATTGTTATTTTATTTCGGGGCAGCGGTGGATTATGGCGTTTAGGATTGAGAGCTGAAGTAGGTTACGGGATCACGAATGATGAACGTCTCATGCTCGATTCGGTTTCGATACCTCTGCCAAGACTGTGGCTGTTTTTACCTTGACTCTTCTCCCAAGAATGAAACTCCTAGAACGATGAAAAATATCTAACCGTTGTGGGTCTTGGAAAGAGTGAGCTAATCAGGTTAGAGACCAGGTCCAATTGTTGAGCCATAGCACGGGATGGACTCCGCGCCGAGGATGCAGGAAGTTCACTGTTGTGGCTTCCACACTTCAGACGTGAAAGGGAAGGGTTGGTTAGGGTTGGTGTCGTTTACTTAGGGTCAGATACAAAGAGGGTAAGGGTTAGGGGGTTAGGGGAACCCCGCGACATTTTCCCACAACTCCACCATCCCCACGTTTCTGTTCCCTGCAGTAGCTGATCGACACATAAGCCTTCAACCTCTTATCGCAGAGCAAGAAGTGCAACTTCCCTACGATTAACTTGGCAACAGGATAAGAAGATATTTACAAAGACACCCGTCTCCACGCCTTTGCCCCATGGGGCAGGATCCATATCACGATGGCAGGTAGATACAGTGCCTCCATCGATAATCCATCCTTCTTCTCGGCTGCCTACGGCGTCACTTCGGTTGTCACGTTGGGCTCGGCCTTCTTCTCCTCGATACCAAAGTCCGTCTCCAACTCCTTGCGGAGAGACACTTCCTTTTCCAGCAACGAAAGCAAAACGCTGATGCCTCCAAACACGACCGAGATTTGCCACACCCGCTGGATACTCCGACTGTAGACGTCGACGATCTGGTCCCGGGTGGCATCGGCAAACGAGTTGACGATGTCGGCCGTGGCATGCGAGTATGCCTGACCGTTGCCCAGAAGCTGCCGCGCGGCTTCATCTTGGATCTCAGGCAGCAGCTCGTCAAATCGGTTGTTGAAGATGGCGACCGGGATGGTGACTCCCCAAATGACGCCGATGCTGCGGATAAAAGCCCAGGTGCCGGTGCTCAGCGCCGTGTCGGACTCGTTGAGACGAGCCTGTACCGCAGGGAGCAGACAGGCCATCACCAGGCCGGTGCCAAGGGCGAGAAAGAGCTGGAAGAAGACCCACTCGGCTGGCGACGACTTGGGGCCCAGGATGGAGCAAAGGCCGCTGCCTAAAGTGTAGAGCGAGAAGCCGGCGATATGGATTGGTTTGTACCGACCCAACTTGGACAAGAGACCTCCACCCACCGCGGCCGCCACGGGGAAGCCAATGACGGTGGGCATGAGGTAGACGCCGGACAGCGTCTGCGACTTCCCTTGCACGGCCTGGAAGTAAACCGCAAAGACGTACATAATCCACAGGCCCATGATGGCGTGCAGGAAAGAGACGGCGTATGCGGCAGCCGATGTGCGGTTGGCGAACAGATGGTGCGGTGTGACGGGCTCCGACACGAACGGCGACCGCTCGTAAAGCACAAAGATGACCAAGCATAGCAACCCAGCAACGAGCGGTGCTACGACGCTGGCGTCTGACCAGCTGCGGAGAGAGCCGCCGTAGGTCACGGCGTACATGACGGCGAGCGTTGAGATGGTGAGAATGGCGACGCCGCCCCAGTCGACACGGCGCATTCTGGAGAAGAAGTTGCCGCCGTCGGCACGGTTCTTGACCCGGAGGAACAGAAACGACACGACCATGCAGGGTCCACCAATGGGCAGATTGATGTAGAACACCCAGCGCCAGAGCCCTGCCTGTGCAAAGGCGCCGCCGACGAGAGGGCCGACGGCGGTGAACAGGCCGATGACCATGAATATCATGCCAAGGAATTTGCCGCGGTCCCGCATTGGAACCAGATCGCAGATGATCAGGTCGACCATCATGTTGATGCCGCCGGCGCCAATCCCCTGCACGGCGCGGGCGGCGATGAGCATGCCGCCAGTGGTAGCACCGCCGCAGAGCCCGCTGCCAAGGTTGAAGATGCCGAGAATTGAGAGAAACACCCAACGGCGGCCCCAGATATCCGACAATTGGCCGAAGAGTGGCTGGAAGACAGCGCTGTTGAAGATGAACGTCAGCCTTGATCAACTCTCCCTGTAAGTGGTGCCTTGATGATGGCATCGTGCATATTCAACTTACCCAGTCAAGAAGTAGACATTGGCAACCCACACGGCATTCGAACCCAGGTCCAGGGTCTCGGCGATGGTTGGCAGGGCGGTCGAGACGATGGAGCCATCGAGAGCGCTCAGCAGTGTGGCGGCGATGAGGCTGCCGAAGATGGCGTAGAAGCGCCAATCGTACTGGGGAGGCTGAGTTGCATCTTGTTGAGCGGTGGGGTCCGTGGTCGTGGTGCCTGCATCAGCCGCCTCAGCTGCATCAGCCGCATCTAGTGTGGTAGCAATGGTGGCGTTCTTCGGGTTGTTCTTGTTTGGGCTGAGATGATCCTTCAGCTCCAGACCGCGTTCCTCAGCGCTGGGCAGCGAGGCGGATTGCGATGTTGACGCTGAAGCTGGCGCTTTGAGAACGAGAGACGCGTCAGTCTCCGAGGTGGTCTCGCTCACGACTTGCGACATGATGGATGATGGATGATGAAGTTTTGTCGGGTGGTCAACGTGAACCACAGGTCTGAATCTGAGTTGAGGCTGGATTAGGCACTGGCGGGGCTTGGGGTCCCAAGTGCGCAGAAGCGATTAGCTGCGAGAAGACGAACAAGCCCGGGACAGTCGTCGACTCCTCCCAGGTGCAGAGAGTATCGGAAGAAGTTTGACGAGCGGCAAAAGTCACCGAGAACATTCCGCACAACCACCCGTGTGCAAAGTCTCCGCGGTGTCGATTTGTCAGATTGGAAAGAAACGAGCCCGCGTTGCCTTGTGCTGGCTCGGTTTGTGTTGTGGCGGTCTGCTGTGTGGTGCTGTGTTCCGGTCTCAGGTACAAGATACATGGTACTCCGAATGCGGCAGGGAGGGCGACTCCGATTGGCCAAGTCCAAGGTTAAAGGCTTCGGAGTGGGGCTGCGCGGCGCATCTCCGATTGGGAATTCTTGGCCCCACTCGGCTCCGAAGCTCCACACCTGCGGCCTGCCAAGCAATTCAACGGCGGAGTTGCACGCGGCACAGTACAGGACCCGAAAGTACACAGTACACAATCAATTTTGAAGCAACGGAGAGACCAGCAGTCGTGATTTTGGAAGGTCGGACTTCCCCCGACGAACCGCTAAGGGTCACCGAAATGGCAAAGTTAAAGGAATACGTGACTGCTGTTTTGCTATCCGACGAAGTGTTGGATGCCCGATTTGTGAAGAATAAAAAGAGAAAGAAAAAAGACAAAAGAAAGCTCCTTGGCAGGAAAAGGCAAACACAGTAAATCAACGTGACTGACCAACAGCAGCAGCATGGCGGTGCTCCACCATCTCACAGCCAACATCCACACGGCGAGCGGGAACATCGCCGCCGCTTTGTTGCTGGGCGCCACAGCTTCCTTAGCATGGGTGCTCTATCGGCGCTACCGAGCCTCCCAAGAGTTGCACATCCCGTTTCTCAGGTTCGAGGATGGCGATGACTCAAGACAACGATATGCAACCGACAGCGGCACGTTGTTCCGGATTGGCTACGACAAGGTACTGAGCTTTCTGCTTCTGATCTGTTTCTTCCTGCCCCTTGTACTCTCTCTGCAGGTCGCTGACGGCAGCGCATTGGATCACCCCCACAGTACCTAAAACATGGGCAGGCTTTTGCCATGCGAAATTATGTCGACGAGCTTCAACCGCAAGTCTTTTTGCCGCTCAAGTACTTGCACGAGCTCAAAAATGCGCCTGAGCACAAACTCAGTTTGAAGTTGTTCTCAGAGTTGCTCTTCTTGCAAGATTACACCGGAACGGGCAAGCAGACAGATGAAGCGGCCCATGTGATGCGGACTGATCTGCCCAGAAATCTGCGTGAGTACCTATCCACCTGGATCAAAAGGGCAACTTGCTAACCGCAAAAGTTAGACATTTTGTTTCCCATATTGGCCGCCGAGACCGTTCCAGCGGTGACAAAGGTCTTCCCGCTCAGCTCAGAATGGGTATCCGTCGCCCCATTTCCATTGGTCTCGTATGCTGTTGCTCGCGTCGCAGCGCGCGTCGTGGTCGGGCCCGAGCTCTGCCGGAACGAGGAATGGCTGAATCTTTGCATTGGGATCACTCATACATCCATGGAGGCCGCCCACGCACTGAGGAGCTCCTGGCCGCAATGGGCTCGTTGGGCAGCTCCCTACGTCTTCGAGCCGGTAAAACAGGTTCGGGCTCGTCAGCGGCGTGCAGCCGAGCTGTTGGCTCCAATCGTCGAGGCACGCACGACTGCTGCTGCTGCCCGGGAATTCGACGGCGAAAAGGGTGGCGCGGCGCAGCCCGAGTTCATCGACGCCGTCCAGTGGCTGCTGGACCACTACCGATCGAAAAGGAAGAGGCTCCCGTTTGAGCTTATGGCCCAGAACCAGCTGTTTTATGCCATCGCATCCATCCACAGCAGCACTCTCATCACCCTGTCGGTTCTGTACGATCTCATCGACGAGCGGAACCAGGCGGCGCGTCGTGCCATCATTGAGGAGATTGAGCAGGTCCAAAAGGAGCACCTAGAGTGGACTCGCCCCGCCGTCTCCAAGCTGATGAAGTTGGACAGCTTCATGAAAGAGAGCCAGAGGCTCAACTACGTCGGACATGTCCGCGTGACGCGTGTGGCCAAGGTCCCGTACACGTTCAAGGACGGACTCCACATTCCAAAGGGCACCATGCTGCAGGTTCTGCACAGCGGTCATCAGCTGGACTCGGACATCTTTGAAGACCCCACGCACTTTGACCCCTGGCGCTTCCTGCGCAAGCGACAGGTCCCCGGAAACGAGAACAAGTTCCAGTTTGACAGCTTATCCGACATCGAAACCGAGTTTGGCGCCGGCTTCCATGCGTGCCCCGCCCGTAACTCCGCCACAGCAACCATCAAGTTGCTTTTGGTTCAGTTTCTTACGCAGTACGACCTCAAGTTTGATGCTGAGCGGCAGAGACGGCCACCCAACATCGGCCATGACAGCGCCACCTTCCCGATTCCGACCACCAAGATCTTTTTCCGACAAAGGACGCCCGTTTCTGTTGCTTGAAGGGCTCAGTGGAATTTTGCCGAGGACGATTTGGCACATAAATGACAGTGGGGGTTCGTCACCAGGGACTTGCCTTAGGTTATGCATGCCCTTGACTGGTAGTCTCATAGCAATACCTATCATGTCGTTCATGAGGTCTCTTTTTTTCCTAAACTGAAATCAATGGCTCCTCAAAGTTGGCAACCTGACGTTGACTTCCAGAGCACGAACCATCATGACTTGCCTGAGAGGCTGAGACCTGCATTGTCTCAATACCAACCAACCCATCCAACATCCCGCGCCCTTCCTGCAGCGGGGTTGCACCACATTGTGGCAGACTTAAGCCAAGAGGCGACGGCTCCTTTGATTGGACCCGGTCATCTGGACGGCACTTTTGTACCACGCCGACGGGGCGCCACATGTTCGGAGTCAAACCAGACGGTCGGGTCGTGCGGGGGCATGGGGCAGGACGCGCTGCTCATATCGGAGTCGAGGTCTGCAGATTCGCTACGAACAGGGGCAAATGTCGCGATATCCACGGGCTAGTTCGAGTCGATAACGACACGCGACTTACCAGGTATATCATGCCCTCAATGTCCTGCCGCTGTAAGACCTGCATGAGGATGCTACCACACTTTATTCTCTCCCAAACTCCCCCACGCAACTCATTATTCTCTGCAATTGCAGCTTTCAATTCACAGATACTCCAACCCAAGCGGCAACACCACTCGCCATGGCCGTGGAGACGGTACCCACCAGCCTGGCCGCCGCCGTCGAGGAGGGCCGGCCCGGCGAACCCCGGACCGAAAAGACGAAGCTGTCCCTCCTGTCCTACATCTGGGACAAGGACCTGCACCTCAAGTCCCCCGCCGAGCGCAAGCTCGTCCGCAAGCTCGATTACTCCATCCTCACGATCGCCTGCTTCGGCTTCTTCATGAAGTTCCTCGACCAGACCAACATCGGCAACGCCTACGTCTCGGGCATGAAGCAGGACCTCGCCATGAACGGCAACGAATACACGTACGCGGGGACCGCCTACACGGTCGGCTACGCGCTGATGCAGATCCCGTCGACGCTCATTGTGCAGAAGGTCCCGCCGCGCATCTGGCTGGCCGTTGCTGAGGCGCTGTGGGGCATCTTCACTTTTGCCCAGGCCGGACTGAACAACACCACGCAGCTCTATGCCTTCCGGTTCCTCGTTGGTCTGTTTGAGAGCTCGTTCTCCCCAGTCATGATCTATGTCATGGGAAGCTGGTACACCCGTACGGAACTGGCTAAACGGATCACGATCTTCCAGGCCAGTGCTGTCTTTGGAACTACCTTCTCGGGGTACCTCCAGGCAGCCGTGTACAACAACTTGAACGGTGTGCACGGCATCGCCGGCTGGAGGTGGCTTTACATCATCTGCGGCTGCATGACATTGCCAGTGGGGATCGCCACGTTCTTCGTTTTCCCGGATGGGCCCTACACGACCGCCGCCTGGTTCCTGACCGAGGAGGAGAAGGCGCTGGCCCTGGAGCGCGTGCGAAAGGAGGGAATCGCCCCGCCCGTCAAGATTACGTGGGGCACGTTTAAGCGGATCCTGACGCGGTGGAGGTGGTATGCCTTTGTGGCTGCGTACATCCTTTACGGGTGCTCGTCGATGTCGGGGGGTTTCTTTGGGATTTGGCTGATTGCCAAGGGGTTTTCAGTTACCGACGCCAACGTGATTCCCACGGGCACTTGGCTGATATCCGGGGTTTTGACGCTGATATGGGGGTTTCTCTCCGACGTTACGGGGAGCAGGTTCTGGTTTGTGGCGATACCTCTGGTATGTGCGCCTTTTCACTGTTATCCGTTTCCTCTCGGTCGCGTTTCTTGCCGATTTGGATCTCCGCTGATCTTGTTGTTTGCTAGACATTCGGCATCATCCCCGCCGCCATCTTGGCAGCCTGGCCACCAGGCATTGCAGTCATAGAGTTTGCGTTCCTGGTTTGTGGAGTCCAGCTCATGCCGGGCGTGTTGTGAGTCTTCCGTTTCTGGGAACTGTAAGCCGATCATTTTCGGTAAGAAGTGCTAACGTGCTGTTTCTACCCCTTTTAGCTTTGCTTGGGCCTCTGAGGTGTGCAAAGACGACAACGAAGAGCGAGCGGTCATCGCCGCGAGCATGAACGGCCTTTCGTACGCCATTTTGGCCTGGCTGCCCATCCTGATCTTCCCCCAGACCATGGCGCCTGATTTCCGTCAGTCAGATTTCCACACCCCATCCATGTTTTGTCGCGAGGTTTGATCATTACTGACATTTGCGGTCCTGCGCAGGCTACGGTTTTCCCGCAAGTTTGGCATTCCTTCTCGGCGCCATCATTGCTGTGATTGGCATCCACTTCAAACTCAGGAGCGAAGAAAAGCAAAAGCAATCAACGGTGGCCGAGACCGAGGACGGAAACTCGGATGGAGGTCCAAAGTCTGCCGACGAGAAGCGCGGTTCTGATGTCAAAGAACTTGCTCCGTAAGCCGGCCCGGCGGATGCTGGTTGCCGTCAGGGGGGCCTTTCTTTCTTTTAACAGAAATTGCCACGCTCTCCAAAATTGGCACCGACTCATTTCGGAGGGCATCACTCCGGGTTTTGTTTGTTGGAGAGAGATGTCCAGGTCTGGAGGATGCCCCAAGTTGCTCGTAATGATACCAGAATTGTCTGCTCTCACCCGTCCTTTCCGTCTATTCAATGTTGAAATCGACTATGAAATGCCACCTTCTTCCGACTTTACAGCACCGTGTTGAAATCTTTGCTTCTAGACATGCACACTCACCGTCTCTCCATCCCCTTCATGTTCCCCTCCTCTCTCCACTCCTTCATGAGCCTATCCCACGCCACAATACCTTTTGGAAAAAACGCCCATCTCGCTGGAATCTCCTCAGGCTTTCCTTCTTTATTACCATACCCCGGTGAGCAGGACTTGCCAAACTGTAGCCGTATCTGGCTGCCCTCCTCGACCTGCTTTCCCCATTCTTCCTCAGCCTCCGCCGTCGGTTCCACAACTTGATGCACACTGCCATCCTTGACCAACTCAGCCACAACATCAGCGATGTGCTCACCCGCCACATGCGCGGTATGCGTCCAGTTTGCGTTCACTCCCGCCTGAGCGGGGCCGATGGTGAACAAATTGGGAAATCCGCGGGAGTGAATCCCAAACAACGTCGATGGACCCCCTTTCTCTTCCCATGACTGATCGGGAGTCTGCCCTCCGGTTCCCGTGAGATGAATTCCAGTGCGGCGATAGAAGTCCGAGCCAATCTCAAAGTCAAAGCCCGTTGCGTACACCAGTACGTCAACTTCGTACTCTTTGCCGTTGGCAACCACCCCGGTCTTCGTCAGATGCGACACCCCCTTGCCGTCGGTATCCACGAGCTCCACGTTGGGACGGTTAAAAACGGCGTAATAGTTGCTGCTGAATGCTGGCCGCTTGCAGAAGAAGGAGTACCACGGCTTGAGCTTCTCCGCGATGGCCTTGTCGAGGACGGTGTCTTGGACGATCCCGCGCAGCCGCTCTATCAGCCTCAGATCGGCGAGCTGCAGGAGCTCGGGGAACTGCTCGGGGGCAATCTCCGCTACGCCCGCCTGTCGCCCCTCAAGGATGATGGCCTGTTTGGTCAGGGCATCAAAGCCTTCGGCTGCCGTGGAGATGCGATCCGATGTGTCGTCTCCCTGGACGATGTTGCAGAAGCGTTCCATCTCGGCCCTTTGCCAACCCGATGGCGATGACGCGACAAATTCGGGGTCGTTTTTCCAGGTCGTGCGTGGGGTGACGGTTGACGGGGTCCGCTGAAAAACGTACAGCTTCTTGGAATCGCGGGCGAGGTACGGGAGAACCTGCACGCCGGAGGATCCGGTGCCGATGATACCAACTGTCTTGTCGGCAAGTTTGGTCATGTTGCCGTTGTTGTCACCCCCAGTAACTGCGAAGTTCCACCGGCCGCTGTGGAAGTGAGGTCGCTCAAAGGTCTCGATGCCCGCAATTCCGGGCAGCTTGGGCTCGTGGAATGTGCCAGTGGCCAGGACGACGAACTGGGCGGTGATGTGGTCTGCCCTGTCGGTGTCGACCTTCCAGCGGCGGATCGACTCGTCCCAAGCCGCTGAGGTAATTCCGGTGTGGAATTTGGCGTGCGATTCAAGGTCCCATTTTGCAGCGATGCGCTCACATTGTTTGAGGATCTCAGGGGCGGGCGGAAAGCGCTCCGCGGGGTTGTATCCGGTCTCCTCGAGGAAGGGTAGGTATACGAGGGATTCCAGATCACAAGCGGCGCCTAATGACGGTTGATTTGGTCAATATGTTAATCATCGTGAACTTCATCCACGAGCTAAGAGACCGGGTTGGGTGTTCACATGCCTGGATATTGGTTCCAGTACCAAGTGCCACCAAACCCTCCGGCTCTGTCCAGGATCAAGAAGTCCGTCACCCCGCGGCGTTTTAGTTCAACGGCCGTGATCAGACCAGCAAAGCCGCCTCCCACAATCACCACTGTGGTCTCGGGTTTGATTGGGTCCCGCGGAGATACGGGGGCGAGTGTGTCGTCCTTGAAGTGAGAGAACGCTCCATTGCGCAAGGCTTTGAACTGCGCTACACCATCGTCACGGATTCTTTTGGCTCGTTCTTCGGCGTATTTCTTGGCGATGCCCTCGGTGTCAAGCCCCAGGGTCTTGAGAGGATGAACGGCGGGTGGGTCAGGCGTGACAAGTGAACCCATGTCGCCCGTGGTCTGGGCAACGATGGATTTCGTTATGGACAAAGTTGATGCCATAGCTTTCTGGGAACTAACGTGCTTAGCGTGGTATTCAGGCTTCTTGAATCTTGGAGGTTCACTGATTGTCGGGTTCCGTTGAGGCAGGCACAGCAAACGAAGTGATGATATCTCTGTGAGCGCCCTGTCTATTAATGCAACGAAAAATGGCTGTGGGGGGCCGTTCCCAAAAGAGATTTTGTGGCTGGCTGCAAGATCGATCTCGTGGCCGGTTAGACAAAGGACAAAGCTTGCCCGCAACCTCCCCCTGGTGCCTTGGGTGCCTGTCCCGGATTTTCTTGCAATTTCATCAAGTCCGGGATTTGGGTCTTTGTCTGCCAAACAAACAATGACAAACGCCGGTGTTGACCGCGCCAATCGGCGTTAAGCCCGACGTCTGTCGGAGGGCGTTCACCAAGCCTGTTTGAGAATCCTCCACGATGGCGGAATTGCGTCCGAGACGGAATTGTGCTTGACACGGATTTGCCCGACACCGAATCGCGTGATTGCCCCCCCCTCCCCCGCCAGAGCTCTTCCCAAGCTGAGTGTCTGTCGCTGGCTGTAATCGTCTCTTTCTTGACATAAACCGTTTTACTCAATGTCGCAAAGCTCGCTGCCCGCCGTATTCTGACACGACCACGACAATGTCGCGTTTAAGAGACACAGACTTCAGCCAATATCTGGTGTTTAATAATCAGTCTGGCGTCACCGGCGTTTTTGTCTCCACCATCGCTGGCGTCTTTATCTTGCTGGTCGCCTTTGCGTTCCAATTTCTCGTTCCGCCCGGGGCACTTCGGCGGCTTCCACAAAGCCAGAGCCAACGTGGCGGCTACCACAAGCGGCTGATGGCATACCTGCATCACTCGGAGTCCTTGTACCGCGAGGGATATCAACACTTCAAAGGACAGATTTACCGCATGACAACGACAGATGGTATGTTAGGTCCCAAGCAGTTTCAACGCGAAACAGCAGGATCAATAGCGAGTCAAGACTGACATGGGGACAGGCGAACGTGTCATGGTTCCAAACAGATATCTCGATGAACTCAAGGCTCAACCAGAGGAGAAGATCAGTAATAAGAAGGCTCTCGTTCTCGCGGCAGAGTGCAAATATACAGGCATTCCACCTGAAACCCACTTTCTCAATCACTTGGTACGCGCCGACCTCACCAAGAATCTAGGTATGCCCCACAACCTCGAGTGATAAAGCTGAGAACCGCATTGCTGCTGGATACTAATTGACTGGCAGCCAAACTCAACACTCGCCTCAGCGAGGAAGTCGAGAGAACTGTCAAAACGGAACTCCCGCAGAGTGAAGACTGGGCTGCTGTCAAAATTCACCAGAAGCTTCTCCGTATCATTGCCGTTGTCTCTGGGAATGCGTTTCTAGGACCAGAGCTCTGTCGCCGAGAAGAATACTTGCATGCGAGCATCCAATATGCCGTAGACGTTTTCTCGGCTGTGCGTGCCTTGAAGAAGTGGCCCAAGATCCTGCGGCCGATCGGACAGTACTTCATCCCCCAGCTAAGCCGCCTCGCGGATCACCGGAAAAGGGCAAGGGAATTCTACCTGCCCGTGATCCGTGACCGCCGAGCGAGGCTAGAGCGGGGCGAGGAAGTGTCAGAGGATATGCTGCATTGGATGCTTCTTAAGGCCGAGGCTTTCAACATGCACGACGATGCCGAACTGGCATTCCACCAGTTGTCCCTGGCCCTGGCATCCATCCACTCAACGACCGCGACTGCAACACAAATGTGCGCCTTGCCTCCTTCCAAAGCTTGACCAAGCCTAAATTACGAGATGCTATAATGCAGAGGCACTGGTGCTAATCTCAAGCAGGATATACGATATCGTTGCCCACCCAGACATTGTCCCAGTCCTCCGGCAAGAGATCACGTCAGTCCTGAAAGAGCACAACGGCGTCATGAGCACACAAGCCCTCTTCTCCATGAAGGTCCTCGACAGCGTCATGAGGGAGTCGCAACGCATGAATCCGTTAGGCATGGGTAGGTAGTCACAGCACTTCGGTGTGTTTGCCGTCGTGTCTTGGAGTCTGATACTGACATTCTCCCAGCACGGTTTTCACGATACGTCGAGCAACCAGTTACGCTAAAGGATGGCACCAAGATTCCCGCCGACGTGATCATCGAGTCACCGTTCGTTGCAATTGCGAGAGATCCAGAGCTCTATCCAAATCCTGACGTAACTCAACCTCAGTTGCTCCCATCCTCGCGAACATCAGCTGACCTGTTTGTAAACTCGAATTAGACCTTCGATCCCTACCGATTTTCTCGCATCCGCAGCGGCCATGACAAGGACCCGATAGGGTACAAGAGCCCGGAGCAGTATCAGTTCGTGGCCGTGGCCAAGGAAAACCTCAACTTTGGGTTTGGGCGGAATGCCTGTCCGGGACGCTTCTTCGCCGCCAACGAGATCAAGCTCATCCTGGCCAGGATTCTCCTCGACTATGATCTCATGATGCCGGAGGGTCGGACCAAGCGTTTTGAGAACATTGTCGCTGCGGGTGGCATTGGTCCAGACACGAGCAAGGAGATCTTGCTTCGCAGGGTGAGCGCTTCCTCGTAAATTTCCGGGACAGCGTCGGTTTCTAGGAGTTGAATCCATCACTGTCGCACGTGGATGAGAAGGCGGCGGGGTCCGGTTGGTCTCGGTGAAGGTCCGGTTGCGAGAATGGCTGACGAGGGGGATGCGCTACCGCTGTTGTTGGGCTTAGTCCTCCTGGACGGAACTGGTAGGACGGAGGCACTGTGGGCCTCCGTGTCAACTAGGATGGGAAGTACGTGTGCCTGTGGAGGGTCCAGCTTGAAGTCTTTGAGTGCATTGCAGGGTTGACGCTGGAACATGTTCGCAAAGCCAACACGGGGGCCTAGCTGTCTGATGTTTGGGGAAACTACCTTACGGTAGGGCTCTCGAGCCCGAGGACAGTGGCGGGCCCGGATTTTGCCTGTTCGAAAGATTCGGGAATGCTCCTTTGTTGAGTTTGTTCCATCCAAAGCATCTCTGCTGAGACCTTGCGTCCCTTTTCGGCATCATGCTGTTCAAACAAGTGGCATGAGCATGAGCATAAAATGAACAATAAAATGGTGATCATGAGGAAATTGGGAGAATGGGCTTAAACATGTGAGGCTTCATGCACCAAACGAACACCCCTGCAATTCGTTGCCGGAGACCACGACGACGCGCCTTCATCCGGAGAGTTCCCGGGCCCGGCCCTACCTTGCTGGCCCCGCCCCCATTGCTGACCTGAGTGGAAGACTCTAAGTCCTCATTCGTGCGTTGGACGTGTCCACACCATCTTCCTCACAATCAAAACGACCAAGTCAGCCACTGCAAGGTAATTCTTTTCCCCCCCTCTTTGCAGCGATTTTGTATTTGCCGTTCCACACACCACACAGCCCTTTGTTAAAACTATTGTGAGACAGACAGCGCTCATCACGATGCCGCCCCCGAGTCAACACGACGGCACCGTCAGCTTGAGGCCAGCCGCCTCCTTTCTCGGATCGCCCACAATCATGCCACCACTTCTTCGCCTTCCACCCGAGATCTTCGGTTACATCACTCGCGACCTAGAGTTACACGACCTCCGCCGCTTCCGCTTAGCGTGCAGGGATGTGAACCGCGCGGTGATGCCAACGTTTTCTAGGAAAGGCTTCAATCGTGTTTGCGTAATGCTCCATCAAAGGAGCCTTGAAATCCTGGTGGCCATCTCTCGCCACCCCGACTTTGGCCCTGCCGTCAAGACACTGGCTATCACTTTAGAACATTGGCCCCGACACCCCCATATCAAAGAAGCCAGCAAGGTGGTCCGGCACCAACAAGCATACAGTGTCATATTGGAAGACCAAGAACTTCTAGCAGAATCCGGGCTCGGCACAGCATACCTGGCGCAGGCCATGGCCGCGCTTCCGAGTTTGAAGACCGTCAGCATTGGTGGATGGGGAAGGCCAGTAGGCATCGATGCGGCGACGCGACAAATGGGCGTGTATCCCGTGGGGTCCTGGAGCGAGCGCGCGAATACCAAACTGATGATGCACGCCGTGCGCAGCATTGTTTTGGTCCTCTTCGCCAGCCGCAGCACCTCAGTCGACGAACTCCTTTTCCACGACTGCGACATGCACCCAGAGATGTTGGCGTTTCCGCCGGCCGCGCAACGACACATGCAGGCTAGCCCTCTCTCCAGCAGCCTTTCCTATCTCTTGCTCGAGATCGAGAGCGCCGAGCGGGAACGAGAGACCATGAGCAACCTCCCAGATTTCGTCGCGCTTTTCTCCGGACTGCAGCGCCTGACGCTAAAATTTCCCGGTTCCGAACGCGAATCCAACGGCTTCTCCGAGTTTGCTCGCACTGTCCGGGTGCAGGGCCTGCGCTTCTTGCAGATCCAAGACGTAAATTGCACTGAGGGCGACCTGCTGGAACTGATGCGCCGCCACAAAGGCAGCCTGGAGGAGGCTCGTTTTCTCGCGGTAGAGATCGCCGCGGAGTGTGGAAATTGGAAGCAACTCCTAACCGCAGTGCGCGACGAGGCCTTGGTCCGCGTGTTGGGCATAGATTCCTGTCGGGATGGGGACCACGATGAGCATATTGGCTTTCGCCAGTCCTGTGGGACGGGGATTGAATATCTGGAAGACGTGATCATTGGCGAAGGGGGGGGAGAGAGCTGGACAAGAGCGATTGACGGCATCCGATCCCTGTCGGAGGAGAGGGCGGAAAGGAGGGCGCGAGCGCGCGGGCTGAGGAGATCTGGTCCAGTACTGCGCCCCAGGCGGGCCTGGGAGACACCAGAAAGATATCTTTAAGGGTGCCTGCGGCTCGAAACATTGGTTGCGCCGACTCAACTTGGAACGGAAGCAAACGTTTGGCCCAGTGGGCGAGGAGGCTCAACACTCGTGACCGCGCCGTGTTGGCATTGGTCTGGAAGGCAGTCAGGTCTACGATGGCAATGTAAGAGACGTTCGTTAATATAGGAGGAGGCTGGGAGCACAGGAAGAGCCGCTGTTGATGGGCTGGATTAGCGTCAGGGATGTCATTGCGGCAATGGTTGGGATCGGGTGTCTGTCAGGGTATGGTCATGTACAGATCCAAAGGAAGGGCTTTGAGGCATTGAACTTTCGCACTTTGACCGTTTTGGACACCGGAAGATATTTGTCAAGACACCCCGAACCCCTAAGCCCAAATCACTGGCCGCCCTCCCTCTCACCCACTCGCAAGCCAGCAGTCCGCAGCAATTAACTCAACTCCTTATTACTATGGAGGAAACCACCAGTCTCTGGGTGAGAGTTGACACCGAGAAACTGACTCTCCCGCCCTCTAGGCGATGCCTGAAATACGGCAATACCAACCTGGGGCGTACCGGAAGCAAGCATGGACGAGACAAAAGCAACACAGCTCAATTGCCAGGTAGGCACCGCAACAGGCTGATGTGATCTATTGGCCGCAATGCTCGGACTTAAGCCCGCTGCTCAGATCCCTCGCATCTTGTCTCACCCTGGCCCTCTCTGCCCCGCATGTACCGTCCTCAACCAACCGACAGACAGGTTTCCATTGGAAACGTCTAGAAGGTTCCAAGTTGCTGACCACCTCAGTCCACGACCAGTAGACCGCCAGGGATCAACCGGGCAATGAGAGATACAAATACGAGACACACCTTGAATCATGTTCCGGACCTGAGTCCCCAGGACATTTGCAATAGAAGCCATTTGCCTTGACAGTATCATTCAAATCCTCAACAAGAACCGGAAGCTACAATCATGGCTGAGTTCGACGTTGTTATTGTCGGTGGCGGCACTGCCGGCCTGGTGCTGGCCGCCCGCCTTACCGAAGACCCCAACACGCAAGTCCTCGTCCTCGAAGCCGGCGATGACCTCAACGCCGATCCCCGCATCAATTTGCCTCCCATGTGGCCCCAGTTGCAAGGAACCGACGCCGATTGGCAGCTCAAGACTGTTCCTCAGGTGAGGCCATCCCTGGTCCCCAGCCCTGTGTAATCAAGCGAGCAGTCACTGACCACATCTCCCTACAGAAAGCCTTGGGCAACCGCGAGCTTGCCATCCCGCAAGGCCGTCTCCTGGGTGGCTCCAGCGCCCTCAACGCCATGAACTTTGTGGTCGGTGCCAAGGAGGACATGGACGCCTGGGCCGATCTCGGGAACCCTGGCTGGGACTGGGAGAGCTTCTCTCAATACCTCAAAAGAACGTACACCGTCACCAAGGGCACCGAAACCACCAACAACGGTGCCATCCAGACCAACATCCCCGACGAGGAGACCAAGTGGCCCCAGGTCTGGCGCGACACCTTGGCGGGCGTCGGCTTCCCCGCACACAATGACCCCTTCTCGGGCAACATCCATGGCGCCGTCATGTATCCGGATGCAATCCACCCCGTGACCAAGACCAGAAGCTACGCCGGCAATGCATACCTCTTTCCGGCGCGTAATCGCCCTAATCTGACCCTGTGGACCGGCGTCACGGTCGAGAAAATCCTGTTCGGTCCGCCCGCCGAGGGCGGCGCCGTCGCATCAGGCGTACAGTACACCAAGGAAGGCAAGTCCTCCACCGTGGCCGCACGCAAAGAAGTCATCCTCTCCGCCGGCGTCTTCCACACCCCCAAGCTCCTCGAGCTCTCGGGCATCGGCGACGCCACCCTCCTCTCGTCCCTCGACATCAACATCGTCGTCGACAACCCCTACGTAGGCGAGAACCTCCAACACCACCCCCTAAGCATTCTCTCCTTCGAAACCGTCGACGACGGCCAACCAGGCTTCGACACCATCGACGCCCTCGCCCGACAAGACCCCACCGCCCTGCGAGCCGCCATGTCAGACTTCACCCACTCACGCGGCCCCTTCTCCCAAACCAACTGCAACGCCATGGCCCACCTCCCTTTCCCCTCCATCACCACCCCCACCGGCAAAGTCGACCTCTCCTCCCTCCTCTCCACCCCCCCCCCCCCCCCCCCCCCCCCCCC
>FTCU01003200.1_pt1 | contig 47142 bp, 29 predicted proteins | sample 1639521 | NCBI WGS metagenome assembly FTCU01 (sample SAMEA3914864, study PRJEB12502) | metagenome | biome: forest; material: soil | place: USA | collected 2012-03-12 | depth 0.3 m
CGGCGCCAAGCTCACGGCCTACCACGAGGCCACGCGCCAGCCGCGCGCCACCATCAACCTGGCCAACGCCAAGCGGCTGATCGACGACCGGCGCACGCTCATGGAGAAGGAGACGACGGGCAAGGGCGGGCGCCGCCGCCGCTCGGCGTTTGCCGAGGAGGAGGAGGGCTACATGTTTGTCGAGGAGGGGTTCCGCATCCGCTTCAACAACGGCGAGCTCATTGACTTTTACGCTGACTCCACCGAGGACAAGGAGGGCTGGATGAGGGTGCTGGCCGAGGTCATTGGGCGCGACAGCATCGGGTCGGTCGAGGCCGCCGCTGGGGCGGGCGACGATCTGGCGGGGGGCAGCAGGATGAAGGGCAAGTGGTGTGAGTTGGTGCTGAAGAAGGAGGAGGCGCTTAAGAAGAGGGCTGAGGGGAGGAGGGTGCACTCGCGCACTAAGAGTATGTATCTGTGATGATGACGGGATGGGCGATGGGATAATCATGTGGAGTTTTGTGTGTTGTTTGGAGTATGGTGATGAGGCTGTTGTGGGAACATGGGACGGGGAGGGATGGATGGATGGATGGGGTGCATGGAAACGCAACGGGCACATGAGGCGATCTGGCTAGCTACGTCGGGCTGGCCGGGCCTCTCTTGCTTTTTTCATTTTCATTTTCTCTCCTCTTCTTCTTCTGCTTATTCTTCTTCTCCGATCCGCCCGTCTTCCACATGCAGTGAGGTCCATCTTTGGGGGTCCGTTTTTCACATCTATTATCTTTGTCGGTCTAGCAAGCGTACTCTGTCTGGGTGTTTTGTCTCTTCGCCTGGTTTGAAGTTGGGTCTTGTCGAGTATTGTTTTCGTTTCAATTCATTCCGCCAACTGTGCTTTTGCTCGATTAGAGAGTGGAGGGATGTGGAAAGGCGAAAAGTTCGAGCTGGCTTGACTAATGTGAGGAGGGGTGGTGAGCCGGACATCCTCTCAGGGGTTGGGGTTGCTCAGTGTGTTGTGTGCTTCTTTGTGTATTGAGTTTTTGTCTTAGGACTGTAGGGAATGCATTTGCAATTGGCATGTTCATGTTAGGGCCGTTGCGAGGTGCTAAACATGGTTATGATCTGACTGTTTGATGTGTTGAAAGTGAGATTCGTCAGAGACTGTTATCCAGTCACAGCATCTCTCAACAGACCACAAACAATGCAGAGGTGGGGGAGATTCAGTTTCCTTCGACACCGCAATCTCAACTCATACGGCGCCGTCACCATCACTCTTGCTTCTGATTCCATTCAACACACTCGGCCAGGGTGACACCACTGCCGCCGAAACAGTCCAATGCGCTGCCAATCGTCAAGTCCACCTTGCCGCCGCTAAGTTCCTTCACCTTCTCCAGATCTTCCAGATTCCGTCCTCCGCCAGCATAAGTTACTGGGATACTGCACCACTGTGCCAACTTCTCGACCAGCTTCCCGTCGATGCCTCTCTGCAAGCCCTCGTTGTCGGCTGCGTGGATGAGGAACTCGGAGCAGTATGGCTCCAGGCGTTTGATGGACTCTGAGGAGGGTTAGAACAGGCCGGGCAGAGAAGTTACTGAGTAACTAGGGTTGAGTGATTACCTTCGCACACTTCCATGTCGGTGATGGTCTGCCACTTGTCCATGGCGACGAACCACTTGTCGCCGCCATGTCTCCGGCAGCTGAGATCGATCACCAGCTTGCTCTTGTCACCGTCCAAGGCGGCGAGGACCGAGTCCAGGCGGGACTGGGAGAAGGTGCCATTGGGAAAGAGAAAGGAGGTGATGATGACCTGGGAGCACCATCAGTCAAACTTGTCAAGTCATGAATTGGAATAGAGACATTGGAAGTGCACCAACCCTCTCGGCGCCGGCATCGATCCACTCTTTGGCGTTGCCGTCGTGGATGCCACCGCCCACCTGTAGGCCCCCCGGCCACGCTGCCAGGGACTCCCGGGCGGCGTCAGTGTTGCCCGGGCCGAGCATGATGACATGGGCGCCGGCAAGGGCATTGTCTCGGTACAGCTTGGCGAAATGGGCGGGCGGATGTGGTGAGACAAAGTTTGTTTGGAGCGCGGCTGTCTTGCTGTCCAGCGTGCCGCCGACAATTTGTTTGACTTGACCTGCGTGCAGGTCAATACAGGGCCGGAAGCGTGTCATTTTGGTTTCTGGGTTTTTGTATCTTGGTGTCGCAAATCTCCTATGTACAACAACGACTCGATGGTTACCCCGCCAAAATACAGAATAGGTACAGAAAACACCCCCACTCCAGTGCTTCTTTTGGTGTTGCGGCTGCTGGCTGCCCTGCTGTGAGTTTCGGAGGGGCAGTCCTTGGCACTCCCGATAAGATAAAAAATATCACAGCAGCTCGGAAGCCTGCAGCCGTCGAGGTTCTCCCCGGAAATGAATTTTTCCCAAGCTCGCGACGCTCAGGTCCTCACAAGCAACCTGGAAGGCCATCTAAACCCCCGACAAACTCAATTTCCAAGCACCCGTCAAAATGCCGAGCCTGCTCGGGAAACGAAAGTCGCGGCCCGTCGAGGAGGGACCAGATGCAACTGCCGATGCCCAAGAGATGCTGAGGCGGCACTTCGAGGCGCGTTTCAAGCCGCTCGCCGTCGCTGCCCCTGCCACCGCCGCCAACGGTCTTGACAGCGATGACGGTGATGGTAGTTACGGCAGCGATGGCAGCCAGTCAGGCTCGGATTGGGGCGGTGTTTCGGACGGCGAGGGTATGCCCATCCCTGGTCGAGGCGGCAGTCCAAGAACCAATGCCCCGAGCTGACACCGCTGGACAGACGCAGAAGGCTCCAATGCTATCGAGGTCGTCGACCACACATCAACCGCCTCACCAACCGCGACTATGAGCAAGCGCGAGCTCAAAGCTTACCTCGTAAGCTAGGCTCCCATTTTACCCTCCGAAATTGCTGACTCCCGGCCCAGTCCTCCCGGCCACCCGACCCCAGCCGCTCCGCGGCGCAGCCCATCGCCAACCCCGAAAAGACACCAACCGACCCGGACCAACCCGAGGACAGCGCCGCCTTCCTGGCCAACGACCTCGCCCTGCAGCGGCTCATCTCCGAGTCCCACATCCTCTCGGCCGCCGGCGCAAACGCTTCCCACTGGCAGTCCCAGCACGCCGCCGGCACCGCCGCCAACACGCGTGCCTTTGCGGCTGGCCGCACCGCTCGCAAAACCACCGACATGCGCGTGCAGGCCCTGGGCGCCAAGGAGAGCATCCTCAGCCAGGCAAAGATGCCCATGTCCATGCGGAAGGGCATCGTGGGTGCCGCCGCCACAAAGGAAGACAAGCGGAGGAGGGAGGCACGTGAGAACGGTATTATCCTCGAGAGGGAGGCCAAGAAAGCAAAGACCACCAAGCCGAAGGGGAGGGGTGATAGGCCAGTCGATCTGCCGGCCATTGGCAGGATGCGAGGCGCCGAGCTGCGCGTCAGCGCCAGGGAGGCGCGGGCTATCGCAGACTCGGTGAGAGCCCCGGCGGGTCGAGGAAGGGGGAAGAGGAGGAGGTGATCGATTGCGCCTTGCTCGTGCTGATGCAACGCCCTACGGAGCAAACACTTCGTACTGCAGACTCACACTGTTCCGTGTGCTGGTTTGCCACTGCAGGGGCCTTATTCCTCCGAAGAAACCATCTGCCTTGGAGGAGCCTAACTCGCCGTGCCGCTGGCGAAGAGGGTAGGGGGAAGGGACGGGCAATCCTCCGGCATCCACCCTCTTCGGTCCCGGATGCTTCAACGGCCCCCGAGCATTGGCAGCCACGAGTTCGGACCGTGCAGAGATGGCAAACAAGCTTTCGGTGGCTTGGTGTTGAAACAAACTCTATTTGACCCGCCCGACGCGACCCTGTCTACAACCTCCCGCCGACCGGTTTCAGAACAATCAACGTTCGGTTCACCCGTCGGCGTAGCAGACGGCCTGCCACCTGAGGCATCCTTTACCCCTGAGGCTGCCGTACCTCCCTGGTGGGCGGCCAAGCCAGGCTGGGCTGGGCCGCAACGTTGGTCCGGAGAGGGAAGACGTTCTCGTCAGCACGTTGTTCGTACCCTGCTATCAGCTACGCCGCAGACGGGCCATGGAAGGCAAGAGGCGGGCACTGTGGCACATATCGTCATCAGAACCGTCCCTTACGGACTCTAGATGAACTTCCGGTAGCTATGCACGTTGGATCGGAAGGATGTGGATCAGTCCTAGGCAAACTCGATTCTATGTGTACATTGCATGCGTACAGATCTACACGCCAGTCAGATGACGACAGCAATGTCACCATGTGTAATCCACGTCTACAATCTGTTACACTACCAACCAACAGTCAACCCCTGTACTTGCAACACCACCAAGTAAGTGTAAGAACAACAATCCCCTCTTGTTGTCATACAGACCCCGATGGACAGGGCCGCCTGCCCCGGCCGATTCAACCGATCGGTCCCGCCTTGGCAGGCCCGCTGGCCTGGTCAGACGGCTGGGCATGGGCTACCAGCCATGTGTGCCTGGCCGGTGTCTGTCACCTAAGATTTTCGGGTAGATCGTATGCAGATCGTCTGTGATGCGTCGACGAGGACCTCTACTGGCTGGTCATCGGAGTAGAATACCCCTCAAACCACAATACCAACAGAATGCTCTCTCTTGGATGCTCCCACCGTGTATCGCAGTGCATGGAGCGGAAACCATGCACCTGAGGTCAGGCTGGGCCAAGGCTGATGAAGGAAGCGAATTTACTTGCTTACGTGCTGGCACATACCTGCTCACGTAAACAAGTCTGGTGTTGAGTACCTCAAAGCGTCAATAGATTCACCGCCTGGTATCTCTCTCCGGCGCCAGCTACAAGCGGCAGCCCATATGCCTATCAAAAACAAGCCACAAGAGGAAAACAAACAAACAAACGGGAAGTAGACAAAAGTTATATATATACAAGTCTTGCCCACATGCCTCCATCCTCCTCCGTGTGTCCCACCCGATCCGACGTATCTCCATGTCAAAGGGAGACAGACGAAAGGGGGAACCAAAACAAGACCACTCCCCTCGCCACCTAGCGCGAGCAAGAAGAAATAAGACCTCTGCCCTGCGCCTCCGTCTCTAGCGTGATCCATCTTTTTCAGACACCGCAATGCTTACTTACAGGGGGCAACTCTCGCGATCATATAAGGAGATCACACCGCCAACAAATGAAAAGAGAACAAGAATGTTTGCACCGCGGACCGTCGGGGATCCAGCGGTAGACCAAGAGGGGAACAAAAAACCCTATCCAACATGGCCGAGGAAGAAGAATATAAAGCACACCGCCGATCCCAATATCCCATCACAGACCCACTCCCGTTCAAGCCAAGCCACCCGTGTTGATGGCATGCGGTTGGCTCATCGTCATGGGCATGCTGAGCGTCTGAAGGCTGTTGAACGTTTGTGCGGGCCCTCGACTCGAGGTCGCAGACGTGCCGCCGTTGGAGGAAGCGTTGCTGCCGTTGAGAGCCGCATCCAGTGATCCGGCGACATAGCCCGTCTCCGAGGTTGGCGAGGCGTCCTCGAGCGAGTCCATCTGGTCTTCGCCGGAGTACTGCTCCTCCTCCTCGCCCGAGCCGAAGCTGCCCTCGGCGCCGTCGCTGCGGTCATGGGTGCGCTTGTGCCTGCAAAAGACATCCTGTTAGTCACGTATTCATACCTAATACGGTCTGGCCACTCTTGGGTGCGTGTTGTGTAGTGCTGTTGTGTTGTGACTCTTTTTGGCGGTGGCTTGAGGGTTGGATGACTTCTCCGCTCTTGGCTTGCCACTTGCGCAACATTGCTGCTCAACTTCCCAATTGTCGACTGACAAAGGAGATGATACACCAAAGAAATGAGGGGGGCATACTGTGCTAGGTTGTCTGATCGGGAGAACGCCTTGCTACAATAAGGGCAGGTGTAGGGTCTTTCCTGTGTGTGTGTCCTCACGTGTCTGGAAAGGTCTGGTCAGATTTACCGCCGGCGGCTAGCATGTTGACAAATGAAAAATTCGCCAAGTCTTACCGCTTGAGGTGCTCCAATCTCTTAAAGAGACGACCGCACGAGGGGATGGGGCAGGTGTGGGACTTTTGGGGATAGGGGCCGAGTTCCATGACGGTTGCAGAGCGGGCTCTGCGTACCACGTTGGGCCCACCATGCATCATCGACCGCTGGTCGTTCAGGGGACCCAGCTCGTCAGCTCCCAAGGGAGAGTAGTCGTGGTGGTGATGTTGGAGAGCCATCGGGTGAAGCGCTGGGCTGCCTTCAACGGCAGACAACGGAGTGCCGTGCCGGGAGAGATCGAGAACTTCCTTGTGCTGGTGGCTGCCGAGGGGCATGCCCGAGCTGCTGTAGGTCAGTCCCGGGGGCGAGTTGTCTGCCGACTCCTCGCCCTCGGCAACCGGGCCTACCGAAACGGACACCGATCTCCTGAGATCCGAGGGGCGGTGTGTCGTGGCTGTCGCCGCGGCGATGGCCGCGCTCGTTGCCGACAGCGAGGGAGGAATCGATGATCGCCGCCTCCGCTGCTTGTACGTCGGCGAACCTTCGATGACGGAAGAGTAGACATTGTTCGACGGGTACGTCCGCGGGTACGAAGGGCCACCCAGGTTCGATGGTGGGAGGTGGAGCATGCCGTTCAGGGCGCCGACGGGGTTGAGGTGGTCCGGGATAGCGCTGTACAGGCCCGTCTCCTCGTTGGCAATGTAAGCAGGCTCGCCACCCATGGCGAGAGCCTGTTGGGGAGGCGTCAACGGCTCAAACGAGATGCCCCTCTGGCTATATTCGTCGTAGTGCGACGAGACGAATGAGGGAGCGGGAGAGTACTCCAACCCAAACGCGGGCATCGACGTGTGGCGCTGGTGGGTCTGTGCCATTGGGACTCCGTTCTGGTTGTACTGCACACGGGCAAAATCAGGCTCGCGCTTGATCATCGGCTGTGGTTGAGGCATTGCCGGAGCCATCGCCATCGCTCCGTAAGGGGCCATGGCCTCCATGCCATCCGCCATCGGGGCCATCGAAGGGGGCATCGGGGCCATTGATTGAGGCACCGGCTGGGGCATCGGCTGGTGCATCATTTGAGGCGGAGGCATCTGGTCGATCGGCGCCATCACGGGAGAGGTGGTCTGCTGCTGGGGAAACGAGACGGGCTGCGGGTTGAAGGACGAGGAGTTGGCCTGCTGGGCCTTTGTGAGCTGCTCGTACAGCGACTGCGACGAGTCGAACTGGAACGAGAGCGCCGGCTCGCTGACGGCCATGGTGGTGGCCTCCTGGCCCATCTTCTCCCTCTTCAAGTCTCTTTCAAGGGCGTCCAGGAAGAGGCGGTCGTGTGGCACGCTGTACCAGTAAAAGACCTTCTGCTTCTTTTGTGTCCGGATGCAGTTGTTCTTGTAGAGAAAGTCGAGGAAAGCGCTCTTCGGCTCCTCGAGGGTCGCGTCGGTCCCAGATTTGAGATTGCGCAGGTCGGAGAAGATGCCCTCCTCGAACTTCTTGGAGTTCTTCACAGGGCGGCCGAAAGCCTGGAAGCGGAACGAGAGGCATCTTACGATGTCCGTCCCGGAAATGTGGAAGAGGTTGTTCCATAGCACGCACGAAACGTACTCGCCGGTTGGAAGCAGAAAGCGTCGGATGTATTGGTCAGCGGTCCAGTCAACTGGCGCCGAGAGGAGAAAATATTTGACTGCAAGGATGCGTTAGCCCATGTCGCCACCGCTCCCTGCGTGATTGCCAGCACTCACGGTTGTCAACTTGTTGCAGAGCTACCTGAGCATCCTGGGGAAGTGATTGCTGAGCCTCGGCGCTCAGCATGAACGTCTCTGGGATTTGCTGTCCAGCCATGGTTGCATTCTGCGGGTACATGGCGCATGCAAAGCCCGGCTCCAAGTCGAGTCGTAAAAAACACACGCGGTGGCTTCCCGTCGCGCGATGTCGGACTCGAGTGTTGGGGATGGCAACACAGTTGGTGATATGCGACCTTGGAATCCAGCAAGGCGAGGGGGGGCGTGAATGCACAAAAGGCGAATCAATCGTCCAGTGCAGCGAGCGGATTGCAACCAGACGCCGATCTGGGCCGGTTCGTGTTCGTCAGGCGCTGCCTGGGAACAGAAATGCCGATATGTGGGTTGGTTAAATGTCGAGAGATCCGAGGCCAGCCCGTGACATGGGGGAAACAGTCGCCCAGCTATTCGATCCTCCTCGAAGAATTGCCTGAAGCGAACGGACGGTGCTGTCGAGTCGAGTGGGGATTCGGACGGCGACAAGAGAGTTGGTGCGTTGCGCCAATAGGGCAATCCGACGGGGAAACAATGGATGAATGGGATTAAAGCTCTTGTTTGAATGAAACGAAACCGATCGAAAGGATACCCAGGTATCGAGGTCTATCAAACAGGCACCGCGAGCTGGTCGGCGGGGCCGGGGGCGGCGAAAGACGGATGGGCTGCGACGCGAAATGTCGGACGCTTGAGCGGGAGCGCTGCAGTCGGCCGCTACGCAATCGAGTGATTTGCCTCTGGGGTCTTGATCGGAAGAAAAAATAGAGAAGCTGGCAGTGCAAGCAATGCAATGCACACGATGTTGCAGGAGAGGAAATATGCGGGTCTCCTGCGACACAATCCAAGAGAAGGGGAAGGAAGAAGAGGGGGGGGGAGACGAAAAGGAGTCTTGGGAAGAGGATCGCGAGACAGAGAGGGCGCATCGGTGGGCGGCCCTGGGGGGTTTAATGACTTCCGCTCGTCGCTTGCTCGGGCCCCAAGAATGCAGGGCCCAGCCGGCCAATGGCCTGCAGGGGTCTGCGGGACCTTGCAAAAGTGGGCCGCAGAAGTCTCCCGTGGTGCGCTGGACGCCGGTGGGCGCTGGGAAGAGGTGGATGGGAACTGGAGACGCTCAAGCACACAAGCCCTGCAGGGCCGCAACCGTCCGCAAGCCTGGAAGAGCTCGGTTCACCCATCACTGGGACACGCACAACTCACTCGCTCCCACCCTCCCACCCACCGCTTGCACGCACACCTCAGGCTCGAGCCCGTGGATTGCACAATGGAAGTCACCAGGGTTCTTCAGATTAAGATACCGTCGGCGTGTTTTCCAGATTAACCGAACATGGGAAGCCGTGCCTGCACAGTATCTCCGGCAGTGGAGGACTGGACGGCATGCATGCAAGGCCAAGGAACGACACCGACTCGAGAGCCTCCTGTCGGTCGGAGGACATTCCCTGCTGGGGCATCATGGAATCATGGGGGAGCGGTGGCGCTCGCTGACTTGGGCAGATCGGTCTCGCGGGGCCGACCGACACAAGTTGCCTGCCTCCTCGCACGGGAGCTATTACATAACGGTGCTGAGTCGCGCTCCGTTGCCTCTTCGCTCTGCGAACCGTTGTGGCCGGCTGCCGGCGATGGCAACATTTGGAGCTGTCTGCTGTTGCTGGTGGCGCGCTCGTGGAAGGAGTTCTCGTGGCGGAGGTCGGATTCCTGCCATCAACCTGGCACCCGCTGGGCTCGCAGGCTTGCTTGGATGGCGACGGCGTCTCTGAGAAACAAACAACACACATGACGGACAGCGCTTGGCGCGTGGGTTCGCTGGTGGACAGGCCCCCCCTCCAAGGTGGATAGCCTCAGCGACCGCCGACGGGTCGTTGAGGTCACTGCGCTCCGTCTCCGCTTGAGTGTCACCAAGAATCTGTTTTTAATTCTCGGCTTCGACTCCCATTTCATGCCTCCTCAGGTCGGCGCGTCTGCGCTGTCAACCACTCAGCAGGCCATCCGCGATTGGATGTTCCGCTGCCGGCTCCGTGGTGGCGCCCGGTTTCGACGTCTCCAAGCCAATGCTTCTTTGTGTTGACTTCCCAGGTCCCTGGCCGTTGAAGACACAGAAGCATTGGCTGTCAGCGCTGCGGGATGCGGAAGCGCTCAAAAGCCACAGCCGAGGCGGCCTTCTCTGGCGGCCCTGCCGGGGCCTGGGTCGTCCACCCGAACGTGGTGGCCACCCGCGAAATTGCTGGTCATAAAAATATCCCGCCGAGAATGCAGCCATGGGGTCGCGTCGGCACCCACCCCCTGATTGGGCATCTCGTTGTGCAGTACCGCCGACGCAGCGTTGTAATTTTCTGCAAGACAGTCAGTCGTGAGACGGCAAAGGCGGCGAGGGAAATAATACCGCTGGGCGCATCTCGGGGGGATGACATGTCTGGATGCTGTGCGATGGGCCATGGCGACTAACCCTGACAGCGCATTCGGCTTTTGTGCTGTGCTGTGCTGTGCTGGTCTGAGCCATAGCCATGCCAGCATCTCATCCAAGCCTGAGGAGGGCTTGGTTCATGACGGAGAGGGTTGTGTATGCAGGTGTTCTGCGTTTCCTATGTGCAACCCCTCATCGTTTAAAGAGATCTGATCTGAGATCTGAGATTATGACTCTTCGTCATTACTCAGATCCGACAAGCTCTCTGTGCTGTCATTTGTCTTATTCTTTTACAGGCACATCCCATTGTCTGACATCCATCCAAACGACCTTCTGATGGTCGAGGGAAAGGCATCTTCATTCTCCGTTTCTCCAGAATACGCGGCCGCCGTCCACTACCGAACGGATCAAATGCTTGCATCGAACTTTTGCTTCGCTGGACCCATGTCCGGTGTGCCTTGCAACAGATCACAGAAAACCACCCCCGATCGGGCTGCGAGCGGGCGGAATCCAAAAGCCTTCAACGTCACCCACCCTTCTCCGCTGGCTGCCCATCAGGTCATGGCGCGGCCTTGTGCCGCCATCTTGCCGACCCCCGCCTCTTGTCACTGCAGCTTGCAGGTGAACACGGGGCGGTGTCCAGCCACAGATTTTGGCCCCCCCCTGGTCTAATCTGAAACATGCTTCAGAAATAGCCCAGCGTTGACAGGCCAGGGTCCGCTCTCTTTCAGGCAAGCCCTGCCGCTTGGCGCCTGTGCGGTCTGGACACGAGCCTGCAGCTGGCAACCCCACTCGAAAGCTGCTTGCTCCGCAGCCTTTCTTCCGCTTCGACCCTCCGCCCCTGTGATCGACAACGCTCCCAGATCTCTGCCCCACTGAGCGCGGCGTCGTCTTCCTGCTTCGGGGTGGCCACTGACCATTGCATCATCTTCCTTGATCCTTCCCAAGGATACTTCAACGTCGGCAGACAGCTGGATGTACAGACCGCGGAGCCAGTCACTGCGGGCAGGCTTGTTTGCTCGAGGTTCTCTGCCGGGCTTGGGCAGCACGACACGATCTGTCTTCTCCCCCCGATGAGGGCCAGCGGGTCTGGGAGGGCAGCAAGACGCCGGCATCCAAGGAAGAGCATCCTCGACCTCGATCCCACACACATGACAGCAAGTTAGACTCAGTATGCAGCACACCTTATTCGGCCGGTGGATACGTCCGCTTGATCACCCGAACCCAGCATGTCTGAAACAGAGAAGCTCTCGGTTTCAGAAGCTCACTGCTCCCTTCCCCCCACCCCGCGGGTCAGGGACCACGGCATGTGGGCTCGAGTTAGCTCTTCGAGATTAGCCTGGGTAATGTTTCCTGGTTGAATCTTGACCTCGCTCGTCCTTGACCTTGCATTGTGCAGTTCCTGCCGCTACCTGAATCCCGCCGGCTGGTGGGGAGTGCTCTCGCTCGTTGGTGGGTGGGGGCGTCGTATACGAAGTCCTTCTTCCACAGTGCTCTGCAGAGACGCTCTCGCCCGGATCGCGGCAAGGCGGAGAGGTGGCCGGGGAGGGCTTCCTCGGGGACAGGATCCGGAGAACAACTCCGAGTGGGTGCTCTGCCCCTTCCTCGTCGAGCGGAGAGAACATCCCATTGCCCTACTCCGCCACACGGTGAATTTTTGTTCGTGATGCTGGAGAGACCTGCTCTGTACGCATGTATTCAGAGGCTGACTACGCACAGGCTTGGTGGTGAAGATCCCGTGTGCTTCGAGATGTTGACAGTAGCATTTGGTCCATGCCAACCAGGGCCCCATCTTCGCCAGGGACTCCTGTTTCACATCTTCCCGGGCAAAATAAGCTGGCTTACCGCTCGCGCCTTGCCTTGCCGCTCTGCATCTGCCCAATCAATGTGCCGTGTGCTTGAGCGGGGCTGAACTGACGGGCGAGGAAACAGGGTCTCCATGAATGAAATGGAGCTGGAGCTCTTCAAGATGTTGATTGGTGGTTTCGGGCCTCTTTGTCAAGCCGTCTGACTGGACGCCTGATTACTTTTTTTTTGCTGGCCTTTGGGGGAACGAATCGGCAGCGGATTGACAGCTGGGGGTCAAGAATAGTAGCCGAGCGGTCGAAGAAAACGGCCGCAGCGGGCAAAAGCCGGACACAGCATAGACCGATCCTATCAGATACGTCCAGATCCCGCGCTGTCCGATCTCGAGACAGACTGTTGAGCCATGCATGGGCGTAGTCCTGGTTGAATACCCGCCAGGGCGGCGGTAAGGTCTGTTGTGGTTGTGTGCCGAGTACACGCTCTCCTCTCAAATGCGACCTGGGGTGAGATCTGGTTCATGCAGGGAGAGATCTGTGTGTGCCCCCGTGTGATCAAATCCCAGCAGCACTACCTGGCATGGCGAAGGAATTACGCTGTGGGACATGCCTGGCGGGCTGAGTCGATGGACAAGTTGGCGCTCGACTGGGAAGGTCGACAAGGCTGCCTGGAGCAGTCTCGGCCGCCGACCGAGAGCTGTGTATTGTTAGAAATCGACAAGGGCCGTGGAGTCTGCTCTGTTCAAAGAGCGGAATGGTTCCTCGGGGCTGAAAGTCGCATGTGGAAAAATCACCCGGCCCTCATCTCTCGGGCTTGCTTTGGCCGTCTGGTGGCCAGTGTGCGCTCACTTCGGTGTGCTCGTCCTGGTCTCGCTCCGGAGAGTCTTCTTGGTCCGGAGTAGCGTGGAGTGGCAGTGGGCGGCGGATGCCAAGGAAGATCAAATTCAAAACACACCGGAAGAGGACCCTCGTACCGGCGCATCTCGAAACAATCGCTGGCGGGGTGGGCTGGTGGGCGTGGGAGTCGAGGCAACGGCGGCGGCGGGAAGTCGGCGCAATGGGATTGTCTTCCCGCCCTGGTCCTGCAGCTTCCATTGGTGTGCCTGGCAGCCCGCATGAGCGGGGCGTCCCTCGCTCGGCCGTGCCAGTGCGAGACGCAGAAAACAAAGCACAACAGCACCCGCAGCACCCACAGCACCCACAGCACCGCCTGGCGAGAGCTGCGGCGCAGGCAGCCCGCGGGATGGCGGAATGCGGCTTCAATGCAACCATCCGAGTCCGCAGCAGCAAGCACAGGCACGGGGGAAGCGGCAGGAGCCAGGAACGAGAGACCAAGCAGAACGCTACCACGCTCGGTCTCCCGCTGGAGGGCGGGGTACTTTCGGACTTGCCAGGAGAGGGAACGGTTGATGTCCGAATTCAGGCTGGCTCGCGTGGGCGCAGACTCCGAAACAGCACCGTTGAGCGGTTGTGATGGGGGGCTTGCTGGAGCTCCAGGGGGGCTGGTCGGGAAAAAGAGATGAAACTCAACCAACAGTGTCACAGCTTCTTCCAGAAGAACGGCAGCGGGTGCCTTGAGCGCGGGAAACGGCTCGAATTCGGACGGCGCGGCAGGCCGATTGGGCCAGGGCCCAAGATCTGCCAGCCCCGAGCTCTGCTGGGGGATGGCTGCGCTGTGTTTGAGATAGATTGAAAGGCACTCAGTTCAGTCTCAACAACTGTTCAACACGGCCGGCCCAGCGACTGCGGGTTGCAAGCTGCCGGCGCAGGTGGAATTGAGTGTCACTGACCAGCGCGAGGGTGTGGTGCATGCAGCCGAGCCGAGTGCCCTGCCTGCCTGCCTGCCTGCCCGTGTGGTGGAGCGGACTTGTGCAGGTGCGCTGCAGACTGCAGTGATGGAATGTGGGGATTTCAAGGGCCCGTGCTTCGATCAACCCCAAACAACCGACCCGCAGCGACCCCTGGCCGCTTTTCTGCCGTTGACTGGCCGAACCCACCGTCGTCATCCTGGAAGTCAACCACGGTTGCGCCACCGGCAACCGACGGGCATCCTCAATGCGGACCATCAGTCCATCACCAATTCGATTGACGTTGACGTTAGCTCCCCCCTGCCGAGCCGCACAACCAGCTCCGTGACCAGCCACCGTGCACCGCTGCTGCAAATCCCCCTTGGGCAACCGAATCACCGGGAACCCCCAGGGAAGCCAGTCCATCGCGATCAGCTGCCTTCCATTGTTCGCCGGTTTGCCGTGCCCTTGCTGGGCACCGTGCACGCTGCGTCGCGTGGTCGAGTGCTCGTGCGGCCGACCACACGCCAGGCTGACCCCGGCGCGCGTGGATGTCCTGCTTGTTCTGATCCCACCTCGCCTTATTCATGTCCTCGTCCAAGAGTCCGGCAAAACCAGAAAACCCTCATCCAGGAAACAGGTGGCGCAAACGACGATGTCGGACGAGTTCTGGAGTCTGGCCACCACAACGGCATTCAGTGTGCCGACACTGGCAAATACCAGGGCAGCTGGCCTTTTGCATGCCTTCGCCGTACTGTGTACTATGTATGTACACAGTATCGGAATCCTCCTTTTCCCAGGCCGTCCCACTTGAACATTGGGAAGCTCTCTTCTCCCCCCTGCCCGCATGTTTATCCAGCAGCCAGCAGCTGCAGGGTCGTCAACAACAGATCGACCATCTGAAACCAAAACCCTGGACGCATCATCGCTGCCGTCGTGGGCCATTGTCACGATCCCTGTCCTTTCTGCAAGTGCCAGGGGCGTCAACATTGACCCCCGGCGCTCGGACGGAGGAACACGCACATGGTGGCAAGCGGCGGCCGGGCCTCTGTCAGGTTGGATAGCCCAGCCGGGCCTCGCCCCCCAGGGGTCGGGGGTCCGGGTCGCTCGCGGGCTGTCATGCCCCTCGACCATGGCCTTCCGACTGGCCTGCTCCGGTTGCACGGCGACGAGCGGCATGAATCTTCGGGTTATCCCTGTCCCACCACGACGCATGGCCAACAGGTCCCGATCCCGGCCTTGGAGAGAACGTCATGGAGTTCCGCTCGACTCCGCCAACCGCATCATAACCTTAGTCGCCCACCATCGTGGCCGAGGCACAAGTGATAATAGGGAAAATGCCGTGTCGCTACATACTGTGTAGCTTTCGAGTTTTCGGCGTGATCGGATCCATTTCTCTCGGCTGTGAAGCGAGCATTGTCCAGCTTCCCGAGTCGGTCAACGTCACAACAAGGTCACGAAGACCCTAGAGACTTTTGGGACAAACGCAGTTCCCAGAGGGCTCAAAATCCGCGGTGAGCAGCTGAACAGGACCGAAAAGAGAGCCAAAGGTTAGTGGACCGGCATTGTTTGCCACATTGGGACCGGCACCGGCACTCGCCCCCTGAGTCTCGACCATGCCAGCGTTGTACTCGGCCAAGCCCTTCGGGAATGAAGCAAGCATCTGGAATATGTAATCTCGTCATATGGGACGAGATATCAACGGTCACAGTGTCATGCATACCACCGTAAAAAAGGGGTGTTGTGCTGAGAAAGCACTACATGGTACACAGTGTATTCAAGCTGGGATAACCAAAAGCAACGCTTGCTGACGAGTGGCGCCAAGGACCTGGGTGTTCAGCTCAGGGGCGCCAACACACACGCAGAGAGGTCAACGAAGCACAAGGGCATCTTTGTAGATTACTTGGTAGTTATGAAAATCCATCCGGGTTATGACAAGACCTTGGCTTCATCCATGCTCTGCCAAGCCCTATATCCCCTTGAGCTCCTTCTCCATGGCCTTGAGCTCCTCCCGGACCTTGGGGCAGTAATGCTTGCGCAGGAGCTCCCCTTCCCAGATGGTCGTCGTGAACGGGTTGCTCGCCTCGACCGACTCGGCCAGCGGCTTGAAGGTGCCGTCGCCCTTGCGCTCCTCCGTGTTCCACAGCGCGTTGATCTTGCGCCCGTGCGTGTGCACCACGTCGTGCAGCATGCCCAGAACCGCCTGGCACGACTTCTCGGGCATCTGCAGCGCGACAGACATGAGCTGCTTGGTGAAGCCCGCGAGCCGGAGCGGCGGGACGGAGCGGATGTTCCAGGGCGGGAGGAGCACCCCGCTGAGGCAGCGCATGAGGAGGACGGTGGTGGTCTGGAGGTTGACCTTGTTATCCCGGCGGTTGACCGGGTTGTCTGACGAGGTGTCCTCGGGGTCGGTGAGGTGGAGGGACTTGGCGCCTAGTTCGAGGTCGGGGTTGACCGACAGGCTCAGGAGGCTGCGGTAGAGGTTGGTGATGAAGAAGGAGAGGTCGAGGTGCAGGTCTGACCGGGCGTTGTGCGCGTCCTGACCTTCGAGAAGTGCGAACGCGGTGACGGTGCATAGGAGGGCTTCGCGGCTGGTGTCGCGGATGACCGAGAGTTCGTCATCCTCTGTGTCGCCATTTTCCTCGACGTCTTCCCCCTCTCCATCGTTGTGGCTGTCGCGGATGAGATCCTTGAGAGCCTCAAGAAGATCTCCGAAGAAGTCTTGGTTGATCAGATGCGAGTACTTGGCCAGGCCTTCGAGCACAGCGCCCATAAGATGTGGTGTGCGGGCCTTCAGGATACGGAAGTAGGTGGCAAACACCATCTTCAGGATCTCTGATTGCGTCTTGTCCCGCTCCTCGTGGCTGACCGCAGCGTCGGCATGAGCCATCACCTTGTCGGCCTCCTTTTGCTCTTTCAGAACCTTTCGCTCCCGCTTGGTCCTGAACTCCTTCTTTGACTTGGGCTTCTTGCCGTTTGGCAAATCGCTGGGGCGGTCGACTCTATCATAGGAAGCCTTGCCAAAGAAATTGGATAGTAATCGCAAATGCAATAGCAGGTTCAGCACGCTCTCGTCGACTCGGTACTCGCGGGCTTTCATCATCTTTGTGAGCAGAGAGACTGCCTCCATAGAGGCGTTCCCCTCCTCGTCATCCTGGAACAAGGTCTCCAGAGTCTGCTTGCACCGGGAAAAATTTGCATCAACGTTGCGAGTACTCAGTTTCTTCACGAGTATCCTCAAGAGGTCGCCGCGGAAGTTGAAGTGAGGAACCGCCTTGACCAGCGCACAGGCGCAAGTGAAGGCAATGTTGGACATGGCTTGCCCTCCTTTCCGAGACCCAGTGGGGGGAGCCGCGGCATGCCTTGCCAGAGTCTTGATGTAGCCCTGGTATCCGGAGACCAATGCTTGTTCGTATGTCCGCAACGTCTTTACGTCTTTCGAAAGCTTCTCCGCTGCAGGATCCTCTGACGCGGGCCGTATCCTGTACCCCGGGATGACATCCTTGTAGACGGTCATCTGGGTGACGATGCAGAGCTTCTGGATGGCGGGGATAGGCGTGTCCCCAATCCTCGCCAGAGCTTTGAATGCGCCCGGGTGCTCCTCCGGATTCTCGTTCAGCTGCGTCGCAATCTTGGCGAGCTCCTCCTGGGCCTTCCGTATCTGTTCGCGCTCGGGTATCTTGGGCGCCTCGGGTGCAGCCTCGGGCTCTTCCTCCACGCCAGCATCGTCGCCCTCGCTCTCGAGCCACTCAGCATCGCTCGCCACCGAGTCGGCGTCGCCATGGACTTGCCATGTCCCTTGAGAAGTCTTCACGGGAAGCCTGCCACCGACGTCATTGCCGTTCTTCTTTGCCTCCTTCTTCTTGCCCTTCCTCGTCTTCGCTTCGTATGTGTGTTCCAGGTTCCAGGTCGCGGCGCTTTTGAAGAATTGCTTTTGGACCTTGGTGTCACTGGTCCCAGACTCGGGTCCGTCTTCCCGGGGCGGCGTGACCCTTCTTCGCTTAGAAGGATGGGAGGCCATTGTGTTGGTAATGTTTGCGACTGAGTGGTGGAGAGGTGTGGTTTGCGGCCTGGTGCTGGCTGCTGCTGTGGTGTCCCTCGACCTGGAATATTTTTTTTGGACCCCTGGGACCTGAGAGCAGCAGCCCACCAGAAAGCTGGCTTATCCGGTGTCTTTCATTGGCCAACACCCTCTTATCAGCCCCTCCGACCCAGAAAAATTTCTGGCTGCAGATGGGATGCATCGGTTCGGTGTGAGAGCTGCCGAAGAAACACGGCGCGGCTGCTGAGGAGCGTCGACATTGGAAGGTCTCTTTCGTCCAAGTACGCCTCCGCTCTTTTCTCACTTCCATATCAACGGCGCATAGGGCCTGGTTGTACTTCCGGTCTTTAAACACCCAGCATACGGCTTGCGCACAGTCAATTGGCAAGCAACAAGGCCTGCGCTGCTCGACAAGAGCCGCCAGAGCTGCAAACCCGCCCACGTCAACTCGTTGACAACCACCCACCCCCAAAAGACACCGGAGACGATCTCGAAGCGATTTCACGATGGCGTCGTCCTTGGCTTCGCAGTTGGCGCAGATCGCAGCCAACTCCCGCACCAGCTTGAACGCCAAGGCACTCAAGGCCACCCACTCCAAGTCCCTGATCTGGGAGCCCCGGGTTGCCGCCAGCCAGACCTTCGCCGAGATCTACCAATTATGCCATGAAGGCTTTGAGGAGCTCTGCCACCTGGATCCCCGATTTGCGCACTATGGCGCCTCGCTGTTCAGCGAGCAGAGCCAGGAAGCCGACAGGGTCCAGATGACGGCCGAGGAGAATTCAGCCTTGGACAAGCGCGTCGACTCGTTCCTCCACCTCGTGGGCGGCCGGCTGCGTCTTATGCCTGCCGTGAAGGCTGTCGAATGGCTCATTCGGAGGTTTCGGTAAGCCATTCAATGCCAGTTCGTTGCCGACACACGCTGACCATGTACCAGCATCCACGAGTTCAGCACCGCGGCCCTCATCACCACGTTTCTGCCGTACCATACCATTCCGGCCTTCGTCACTCTTCTTTCTATTCTGCCAGCGAAGATACCCCTGGAGTATAGGTTCTTGGATCCCTATATCCGGTCTTTGACCGCCGCGCCAAGGGCTGCCATCGTCCAGCAGGCGACAAACCGACCGGAGTTCCTCTCTGCCATCTCTCAGTACACTCTCGAGTCATGCCGGGCCAGGCAGGAATATCCGGGTCTTGTGTCGTTCTGGGGTGGTGTCATGGCAGAAGCGGTCAATGGCATGCTTGACAAGATGCGGTCCGGCCGGAGGAGCATCCAGCTGGAGAACGACCATACGCTCCTTCAGCAGATCGGCCCGATTCTGAGTGAGGCCATGGTCCTGAAAGATGTCCCTGGCGTTCAGATTGCAAGCTACATGATTGTCACGATTATGGCTGCGAAGGGAAGCTTGAACGACGCTGCGCTCGCCGCCTTCATGGACCAACTCGTCCACGGCTGGACTGTTGATACTCACCGTCCTGGACTTGTTTGTCTCTGCATCCTGGCGCAGCACCGTTCGGCGAAGCAAATCTCTGGCCGTGTCGCTAAATCCCTTATCAAAGTCCAGAATCTGGTTCCCACCCTGGTTGAGATTGGCCGGGAATATCGGGTCGACAAGCTGGCAAATGGGCTTGCGCTTGCCTTCATCGACAGGCTGTCCAAGAAGGGCGATGTCCGGAGCCTTCCAGCGGTCAACTCGCTTCTTTTGAGCAACTTGCTGCAGGACAAGCAGATCAAGGTTGTTTACAAGGCTATGCTTCTAGCCGCCCACAAAGTCAATGATGAGGTGGACGAGGATGGTCACATTCGCAAAGAGATTGGGTCGTCCCTGGTCAGCTTGTCGCAGGCCGGAGGGGATGCAGGGGATGTCATCAGGTCTGCCCTCGAGGAGATTGACTTCGACATTGAAGAGCTCGAACTCAAGCTTGGAGCTGCAATCCGCCCGAAGCTTGCGATTGAGCAAAGCTCAGAGGGTGCCGATGAAGCACAAGGCACCGAGGCCGTTGACCAGCAACCCAGCCTAGACTCGACCCTCGACGAGTTGGCTAAGCTGGCGCCGTCAACAACTTCCTGCTTGTCACCGGAACCCGCAAGTTTGTTCAACGACCTCTGCACTGTCTTTCTGTCCGCCGCGGCTACGGAGAGCGATCTTCAGAGGTTTGATGCTACCCCTGCTCTGAGCCGGCCGCTGGCACCGAGCAACTCGTTCTACTTCAGCTTCTATCTCCGGATTTGGTGCGGACCGTATCCCACATTGGCCAAGGTGGCAGCCCTGGAGCGTGTCAAGTCCCGGCTGAAGGAGACCGACTGCGCGGACAAGGATTTCCAGGCCATCGTCCCCTACTGCGCCGTCGCCTTGAGCGATCCCGCGAAGAAGGTACGCCGTGCCGCAGCAGACCTGGTGGCCGTTTTGGGATCCCTCCTCAAGACCACTTCAGGGAAGTCGCGGCAGGTTTGGGGTGACAAGAGTCTGTATGGCAAGGCCAGCGTCCCCAACCCGATCGACCGTGCTGCCCTGGACTCGCTGGTCCACTCGGTCCTCATCCCCTGCCTGGAAGAATCCGTCCTTCACGAGGACCACGTCGTCGAGGCTCTGATCAGCGCGCTGGAGAGCTCGAAGGGTTCTTCTGGCGCTGAAGCAGAGAAGCGCCACTTTTCTCATGCGACGAGACTCGCCATCTTCAAGTTTTTGTGCGGCCATGCCACGCAGACGACGTTGCTGACCGTCAAACTTCGCCTGCTTCGCTCTCTCAATCAAATACGGAGCATCTCGGGGACCTCTCGAACCGATCTTTTGCTGCCGTTGCTTCGGTGGTGGGCTGCTCTCAGCCGCGAGGAAGCTGCTGAGCTTGCCGCGCGAGAGTCGGTTGAAGAGGCACTCGTGGACACGGCGGTGGTGGACGTGGTGATTGCAAGCCACGCTGCTGGTCTCGAGACATTCTTCCAGCTCATCAACGACCCGAACACAGCGCTCAGGCCTCACCTTGTGCAGGCTATCTTTGGCCGTATCATCAAGATGTGGCCATCTATGAAGTCGGACACCAAGCTCTCGACCGCTCGGTCAATGTTCAACATCACACAAACTCGGCCCTCGGCTGATCAGGGCTCCGTCGTCATTACAGAGGCTGTAGAGCTCCTGAGAAAGGTGGAATTGACGACCAATATCCTCGTCGAGTTCATCGACTCGTTGCAGGATGAGGTCAAACTCGCGAGCGAGAAGCCCGCCAATAAACGGAGACGGGTCAGCACCACGGAACAGGGCCGTAGCGTGGGCCTACAAAGCAGCCCAGAGCTCAAGGCAGCGCTGAACAAGACCACCTTCGTTCTGGAGCTCGTTCAAGACTCCAACCCGGCGAACCACCCCGAGCTGCTGCCGAGCCTCTTCACTACACTGTCTGATCTCCACCACCTCAGCACGCTCGTTGGCTCCGAATTGGGCTACCTCCAGAACCTTGTGTTGAGCAGCCTCCTTGCCATGATGCCGGCGTACAAGGGCAATAAGAAGCTGACTATTGACGCTTCCGTCGGCCACGGAGACATCTTGGCTACCTGCATTCAGAAGTCTTCCAGCCCCGCCGTCATCAACGCAGCCCTCCTGCTGGTTGCTAACTTGGCTCGGACTGCCCCGGATGTGGTGTTGCAAAGCGTCATGCCGATTTTCACATTCATGGGCAGCTCGGTACTGAAGCAGGCTGATGACTACTCTGCCCACGTCGTCAACCAAACCATCAAGGAGGTCATTCCTCCGTTGATTGATACCTTCCGGAGGAGAGGGCGTAACGTCGTCGCCAGCACCAAGGATCTTCTTGCTAGCTTTGTGACGGCCTACGAGCACATTCCCTCGCACCGCAAGCACGACCTCTTCATTTCCCTGGTTGAGAATCTGGGACCGGAAGACTTCCTGTTCGCTGTCCTTGCCATGTTTGTTGACCGATACGCCGCCACAGACAACATGATCTCATTCACGACGCATCTGATGAGCTCTTTCTCGGTTGAAATTCAACTGCAGACCCTTATCAAGCTCGAGGACCTGATCAGCGACATCTTCAAACCGAAACCTGCTTTGTCAAACGTCCTGCTTGGCAGCGATGGAGCCGGTGATCATGACGCTCAAAAGGTCGCTACTAAGCAGCTGAACCTGCTCCCGCACCTGCTTGCCAACAAGCGCCTGAAGCGAGAGATTACACAGCTTGCGGCAAGAGACGACATGGAGACGGGCAAAATCCGCGATCTCTACGCCACCCTCCTCGAGAGCGTCCTGACGCTGGCCGCCACGGCCAAGAGCAAGAAGGCGCTCTACAACCGGTGCGGTGATGCACTGTCCAACCTCTTGAACCTGCTCTCGATCGCCGAGTTCATCAAGAGCGTCGAGGCCTTGCTTGACCGGCCCAACGTCGGGCTGCGGCAGAAGGTGCTCCGGGCGCTCGAACTCCGGGTTGACAGCGAAAGCACGGCGGATCCGAAGTCGAGGGAAGCGCTGCTCGCTTTCCTGCCTCAGCTGACTGCTGTGATCCGTGAATCGGACGACATGAACTACAAGCACACGGCGGTGACATGCGTCGACAAGATCTCGGAGAAGTACGGCAAAAAGGACCTCGATGCCGTCGCGGCCGCTGCCGCAACCATCGCGGGCGATCACTGCCTTGGCCAGCCGTCACAGAGCCTCAGGGTCATGGCGCTGCTCTGCCTGGCCTCACTTGTAGACGTTCTGCAGGATGGTATTGTCCCCGTGCTGCCGGTCGCAATCCCCAAGGCGCTGGCGTATCTGGAACAGAGCTTGGTGGGCGAGGAGCCCAACACCGAGCTCCACAATGCCTCGTATGCCTTTATCGCGGCATTGGCCCAGCATATTCCGTACATGATCACTGGCGCGTACCTCGACCGGCTCCTGGCTTGCTCGAACGCGTCGGCGGCCGCGCAGCTCGATGATGAGTCGAACGGCAACCGGGCGCACTGCCTCCAATTCCTGGCCAAGCTGGTTGACCCCAAGGCGCTGTACAATGGCCTCAACCAAAACTGGGCCTCGGCTGCCAGCTTTGGTTTCTCTGTAAGTATCTTGGCTCAGGCTCTATTGCGATGTTGTGCTAACGAATGAGCAGGCTGTCACCGAGTATCTCCAGGTCCTGGGCATGGCGCTTGACAAGCACTCCAAGGCGGTCGTTGCCAAGAACGTGCCGGCGCTCTCGACCATCTTCCTGAGCTCTATGGATCTGAGGAGGGCGGTTGTCTCCGGGCAGGCCAAGACCCCGATTAGCCCATCTGAACTGGACGAGATCGAGGCCAAGATCGGCGAGGACGCGCTCAAGATGATCTACAAGCTCAACGACGCAGCGTTCCGGCCGGTGTTCTCCAAGCTCATGGAGTGGGCATGGACTGGGCTCCCCAAGAGCGACGCGTCGGGCCGAACCCTCCGTCTCATTGCCGTCTACGGGTTCCTCGACACCTTTTTTGGCAACCTCAAGTCCATCGTCACCAGCTACGCATCGTACGTGGTCGAGAGCGCCGTCAAGGTGCTCTCCTCAACGGACTTCAAGGACCCCAACGAGAAGGCCCTCTGGACGCTTGTCCTGCGCGCGCTGGCCAAGAGCTTCGAGCACGACCAGGACGGCTTCTGGCAGGCGCCGGCGCACTTTGGTGCCGTCGCGCCCGTGCTGGTCGAGCAGTTCCTTCACGCCGGCGCCGTGGACGCGACCGAGGACCTCATCCCGGCGGTGGTGGAGCTGGCGGCGGCGGCGGACTCGCAGGAGCACCACAAGGAGCTCAACGGGGCGCTGCTGAAGCACCTGCGCCACGGGCAGGCGGGCGTCAGGTTGGCGGTGGTCAGGTGCCAGCAGGCGCTGGCGGGCAGGCTTGGAGAGGAGTGGCTGCAGGCGCTGCCCGAGATGCTGCCGTACATCAGTGAGCTGCAGGACGATGACGACGAGGTGGTGGAGCGGGAGAACAGGAGGTGGATCGTGGAGATTGAGGAGAAGTTGGGCGAGAGCTTGGACTCGATGCTGCAGTAGTGGAGGTGAATATCTTTTGGGGACGTGGCGGTCGTGGTGGTATGTGAGATATTTGTCGTTGGAATTATTTGGATGGGAAAATTGAGGGTTACCAAATGCATTACATATAGAGTTACATCCCACGAGGTTTCTGTGCGTACGGTATTCCTCACTCGAAAATATGTTGTCGCAACTGGTACACTGGCATGCCCCTGGGGACCTCCCTCCTCACGACTTTTATGGGAATGCCTTGCCAAATCCCCGAGCGAGCCCAAGTTGCCCTGGAAACAACCCGGTTCTGCGCATCTTGGTCTTCCAACCACGATATGGGAAGCGTCAGATGAGGTTCACAACAGCTGATGCAATCGAGCCACCATGTTCAGTTGCTAGCTCCGGCATCCACGTAGTAAGGTAGTCAACACATCCCAGCGCCGAGCCCGAGTTGAAGCGCGAGAGACGAAGGGCAAGGGGGTGGGAGCAAACCCTAACCCGCAGATCAAGACACCGAGGCTCTCATGAGTCTCATCACCGCGTTGGTAGCGTCGGAGCACAGATAGCTGTTCCCTCGCTCTGATCTACATAGTAGGTTGTCAAGGCTATGTTAGCGTGGTGCTAGTCAGCGATTTTCTATTGTGTTTTCATGCGCTGTTCTGGGCATCGTGCTGTTGTTCGGATTCACGTGTGTTCGCCGGCCATTGGTGGAGGCTGTCTCTGCTGGCTGCGGTCGTCCAGGGGGATGGTGGAACCACTCAGGTCACTCGCTGCAGCGCCGCGGATTGACTGCTCGGTCGCGCTGCAGCACCCCCGCCCCCCTGTCTCCCCAGTCGGCACATCAACCCAGACTAGCCGAGGCTCAACCTCCAGCAATTTGCGGCTTTCAAGGTCACTCGGGCACATGTTGTCTCGGTCGGAACTGGAGATCTGCCATTGTCTTCGATAAACCTTATCGCATCTGCCATTTGCTGGGCATCGTCTCTCGCTGCTGGCGACACGATGGCGAGAAGGTTGCATTGAAGCGAAGAGCCATTGTGTTTGTTTTACTGCCATCATCGGCTTTGTGAGCGAATCGAACGGGCGGATCCAGCCTCCCGGCGACGACAACACGCGCATCAATCCATCCCTAGCATCGCCACTACCCTCCCGACACACCACAATGCCTTCGAATCGGACAGCGTACACGGCCGCCGACAGCCTCTCGCAGGCGCGCGGCCTGTCCTCCTCCATCTCCTCGCTCTCCTCTCCTGCGCCTGGCGGTCGCAACGCTGCGGCCTCACACATCTCCAAGACGTATCGCCAGGCCTCGACGCTCTTCCTCACGCGTCGCTTGCCCGAGGCGCTGTCAACCGTCTTGCCCCTAGTCTCTCCGCCCCCGTCCGACGACCCGGAAGGATCACCCGAGCCCGCGCCGGTTGTCCGGGCATCGAAGTCGTCAAAGGTCAAGGTCTGGAGCCTGTACCTGACCGTCCTCAATGCGATTGTCGAGCTCGACTCGGACGAGGGCAAGGACGCGTTCGGCACCCAAGAGTGGAGGGCGCTCTGCCACAAGGTCCGCGAGGGAGAGATCTGGGAGGAGGTCGCCCGCAACGGATACCACGGCGTCGAGGGCGACATTGACGCCGAGGTCGTCATCAACTTGTAAGTTTCCTGACCCCCTTTCCCGCATGCAGCCCCGACAAAGTCTCACTAACGCCCCCGCGCAGAGCCACCCTCCTCCTCGCCCACGCCAAAACCCAAGCCCTCAACCAAAAGCGCCTCGAGAACTACCTCGCGGCGGCCCGGACCCCCAACCTCGACATCTCGTCAGACCGCTTCTCGGAATCCCCGCGCCGCTACCACTCCCCGGCCGCGGGCCGCGGCGCCCCCAGCGGCGCCGACACCCCGCGCGACCTCAACGCGCGCGTCAAGATCCTCGAGCTCTATACGCTGCACGTGCTGCCGCGCAACGACGAGTGGGAGTACGCGCGCGAGTTCATCCACGTGAGCCCCGTGCTGGACGACGAGCGGCGCGAGGCCTTCTTGCAGGCGCTCGACACGCTGCGCGAGGAGCAGCTCGAGGCGGAGCGCCGCGAGGAGGAGGAGCGCGCCCGGCGTGAGGAGGCCATCCGCCGCGACGTCGAGGAGGCCCGGCGGCTGCGGGCCGAGAACGAGGCGCGCGAGAAGAGGCGGCTGGAGGAGGAGCGGGTCAAGAGGGAGGCTGAGGAGAGGGAGCGCAAGGACAGGGCCAAGGCTGCGGCCGCTGCCGCGACGGAGGGGGATTTCGGGGTGGAGAGGACGCCAACGCCCCCTTCGGCGGTTAAGGGTGGGAGGAGTAAACCGCCGGGGAGCCAGTCGTCCAATGGGGGTGGCGGCGCGAGGTCGAGAGCGCCAGTGCCGAGAAGGGGGAATGCCGCCGGCGGGGGCGGCAGTGCTGTTGCCGCGCCCACGCTCATGTCCAGGGCGTCCATGGTGCTGAATAACCTCCAGGTGCTCATCAACGAGATCGCCGGGGCCTTCCAGACCAACCCGTATGTGCTGTTGCGGATGCTGGCGTTTGTCATTGGGTTGCTCATGGTGCTGAGCCGGAAGAAGATGCGCGAGAGGATCCGCCGGGTTCTGGAGGCGGGCTGGGGCAAAGTGAAGGCCACGGCTGGTATGGGCACCAAGGTCAGCTATATCTAATGGGCAATGTGCCACAGCTGGCTGAGGGTAGTCTGGAGGGGAGTGGGTTTCCTCTGTATCAGCACCTCGCATCGCGTTGGGTTGTTTGTTTAGTGTTTAGTAACTTCTCCTTTGTAGAATGTATGAAATGACGCTTCTTTAGTTTAACTCACACAACACACCGCATCAGATAGTATTGAAAGTGGTAGATAAAATTGTTCGCGAGAGCCCAGCAGTGTGGTATTTTGATATCTCATCTAGAACCTTCCCTTCCGTCCAAACGCCTGAACGCCGTCAAACCAACATGACCCCTTTAGCCCATCGCCGCCACATATGCCACCGGTCGACCACCCCTCTCAAGAAAGAGAACCGCCCCAACCCGGGCCGCCTTCTCACTAAAACCCCGTCCGATTCGTTTTCTTCTGGTAAAACAGCTGCACGCAAATACCGTCAGCATCTCCTGCAGCAAAACGAAGAAAACGAAGGGGGAAAAACTCACATCCGTTCTTGAGCTCCCCAAGTTGATAATCTTGGGACACCCGTCCCTATCCTTCTCGAGGCGCGTGCACTCGAAGCAGTAGAAGGCGTCCGAGATGCCCTCGCCGCCGCACACCACGCACTTGTTCTGGTAGTTGCCGAAGCTGCACTCGTCGCAGATGCGGACGAGGGTCGTCGGGCGCACGTAGGAGTCGCACACGGGGCACTTGCCGTCGCACTTGTCGCAGAGGCGGCCGATCGCGATGCCGGACTGCTTGCGGCACATTACGAGGTCGCTGTTGGGGGGAGAAGGGGTTAGTGGATGGTCGAATCGAGGGGAGGAGGAAGGGGTGCTTACGGGTGGTGGCGCGACATGGTGGATGGTTCTTTCTAGGACGGTTGACTGTTGCGAGAGATGAGGAGAAGGCGGAAGGGACCGAGTTTGGAAAACAGTCGAGCGTCGGTCGTCGTCGGAAAGTTCGTTGTCGCAGTGAGAGATGGATTTCTAAGTTCATGTTACACGCGACTGAAAATGCTGGTAAATACGTCACCGTCTCGCGCTTCTGAGCCTCGGCCAGGACAAGTGGGGCAACGTTATTCCGTATTTCCAGTAATTTCCAGCACATTACGTCTAGCACGCTCAAAGGGTTAGGGTTGTGTGGTGATCCCCACCAGCTGTTGAAGCTCTCTCCTTCTTGATCGCGATCGCCGCAGGGGGTCGCGCTTGACCGAGCTGCTTCATCCCTCCTCGTTATTTTTCGGCAGCGGAAGCAGCAGTTGGGGTCGCCGTCGCCAGCCACGACCCGACTATATCGCACCATTTATATCTTGGAAGACCTAGCGGCGGGGAAGGTGATACACACCATCGGCGATCCCCAGCCTCTTGTGCACCCCACGGCCGTCCTTCTCCAACCTCCGAGATTCATCGACCGGCCACGCAGCCCGCACCCGCACCCGTACCGGCGCGCGCTGGCCTTATCATCGTTTCAAATTACACACGACTTGGTTTGGGCACAAGATGGCCGAGCCACAGGATTCCACAACGAACAAGCGCAAGGCGTCGCCAGAGGTGGCTGCGGAGGATGCCGCAGGCAAGCGCGTCAAGCTGGAGGACGAGGGCGAGGATGCGCCACCAAGCCCTGGTCGCGACATCGAATTGAACAACGGTCCGGATGGTGCGCCGGCAATAAAACGAGAGCAAGACGGCGCACATCTCGAGGGTTCGCCTCCACGAGCCGACTGGGCACAACGAGAGACCGAGCCCCGGCACTCGCCAGAGGCGCGGAGACCATCGGCGACAGGAGGGCCTCCGGCCCGGCGGAATGTCAGCCTGGAGGAAAAGAAGCGAGGACAGCGACTGTTCGGTGGCTTGGTTAGCACGCTGAACCGCACCGCTTCAGGGACGCAGCAGCAGAAGAGGCTCGAGATCGAACGGCGGCAGCACGAGAAGGCGCAGCACCGGCGGGCCGAAGACGAAAAGCGCAGAGCTGAGAGGTTGGAGCAGCTGAAGAGGACACGCCAGATTGAGCAGGTCAAGCTCGACGAGCGGGCGGTACGTCACGGACGGCTCCGTCGGTTCCCCTTTACTTGGACGCGTAAGCTGACCCTGTTGCAGATGAAAACCAGGCATTCGACCATGCTGGCGCAGGCACATAGTCTGCGGACGAGAAGCGAGCCCAAGCTGGTAAGCTTAGATCCTGCCCGTTGGCATTGCGGCGTAGTTAACTTGTTCCCTTAGTACTACCTTCCCTGGGAACGGACCAAAGAGCAAGAGGCAATCATTAGCGACCAGATCCGCACAGCGCAGGAGACGATCGACGGAGAGAGGCGGGCATTCAAGACGCGCAAAGAGCAGCGGCTCAGGGAATTAGGCGTTACGCCTCCACCGAGATCACCGTCGCCACCTCCCAGGCCGCAGCGGGAGCAGCCCGAAGGCGGGCCAGAGACCGAGTCCCAATCAGAAAACGCCACGGTTGGTGATCCTAATCGTCCGCCGCAAGATACTAACTCGGACGCCGCGGCCCCAGCGCCGTCCAAAGCGCGGACCGATCACCCTGACAAGGATCACGATGAAATCGGAGACGAGATGATGCAGGACGAGGAGGACGTGGTGATCTACTAACATACTTTTTCTCCCCATGCCACCCTTTTCGTTGTTCCAAGCTTTTTGGGCTGTAAGTGTATAACGTTTCTGTACCACATCTCTAGCTTGTAACTCGAGCATAATTTGGGGTGGACACCTGGACGTCTAGGGGTTAAGGGTACTCAGTATGACCCAGGAGTGAAGTTGGGAAGAGCCGTGGATCCCAGGTAAGCAGACACCAAGCGGATTTCGAGCCCGCGGGATTCGCGATTCTTGGCGATCCCTGGAATCCGTGCCGAGGCGGGACCGAGGTTGGCATTCCAAGACCATCCAGAAGAGGAACAGAGCAAACCTTTGATATCGGACACCTGCTCCTTATTAAGGACAGACTACCGAGAGGGCGGTTTTAGCCAGCTATGAGGATGTATGTATTCGGACTGGCCGAGAACGGATGACTGCCAAATTGTTGAGTTGGTGCATAATAGGTATGGTACCACCGCAGGGAGGCGGCGTGGAGACGGCAGAAATCCCCGACGGCATGTTCCCGACGAGGCAGCAAAGTAACACCGAACCGAACCTGCAGCAGTTACGTTGTACGGTACTCGTGATGATTGGCATCTGCAAACCTCGGGCGCCCGAACCTCGCTGGATTACTCAACGCCGTCTCTCTTGTCACAAGCTTCGGGCTTGGAGACTCACCGAGTCCCTCTTCACCTGGCCAACCTTGGAATTGGAGACCTGGTTGGGGTAAGTGGGGATAGGGGGTGATGACGCACCCAATAGAACTTCGAGAGTCTCGCCGCGAGCTGTGAGGCACTGTGCCTTCATACGGCACTGGAGACGGCGGGGAAGCTTCCAATTGCAGAGCCAGCTCCGGACAGCTTTGAGGTGGTTCCCTGTTTGACGCTCACATATAAATCGTAGAACTGCTCCTCCTTGACCTCGAGCTCTCTTGAACAAGGACGTTGAACAGCCTAGCTCTCCTCACCGTACCCCTCGTTCACACATACAGCCAACAACGACCCCCCTTTCCAACCACTCTCCAACAGCCGCACAGCACACCCAAACCTCAACCATGGCCACCACCGACAAACTCACCCCAACGGACTCTCGCGTCCAGCACCGCACCTACACCATCCCCCAAACCACCAAAACCTACCACTACCTCCTCGCCTCCCCGTCCACCACCACCCCGCCGCGGGCAACCGTCCTCCTAGTCCACGGCTTCCCCGACCTCGCCTTCGGCTGGCGCTACCAGATCCCCCACCTGCTCTCCCTCGGCCTGCGCGTCATCGCCCCAGACCTGCCCGGCTTCGGGCGCTCCGACGCGCCCCCCGAGATCGGCGCGTACTCGTTCAAGACCGTCGTGGACGACCTCGCCGCGCTGGTGAAGCATGTCCGGCAGGAGCAGGGCGGGGACGAGGATAAGGAGGGGCGGGTCGTGCTGGGCGGGCATGATTGGGGCGGAGCGGTGGTGTGGCGGTTTGTGCTGTGGCGGCCCGAGATGGTGCGCGGGGTGTTTAGCGTGTGCACGCCTTTCTGGGGGCCGAGTCCGGTGTATTTGGATAAGAGGGAGGTGGTGAAGCGGATTCCGAATTTTGGGTATCAGGTGCAGTTTGACGGGACCGAGGTGGATGAGGGGGTTGTGGGGCGGGAGAAGATCCGGGCGTTTTTGAGCGTCATGTATGGTGCGAAGCGGGCGGATGGGCTGCCGGTGTTTGATGTGAAGAATGGGGTGAACTTGGAGAGGTTGGTGCCCGGGGAGATTGGGGAGAGTCCGCTGCTGAGTCGGGAGGAGATGGAGTTTTATGCGGATGAGTATGCGAGGAATGGGATGAGGGGCCCGCTGTGCTGGTATAAGACGGGGAGGGTCAACTACGAGGAGGAGGTGAAGCTGCTTGAGGAAGGGAGGGTCAGAGTGACCGTGCCGGCGCTGATGGTTGTCGCGTCGAGGGATGCCGCGCTGCCGCCGGCCATGGCTGCGGGAATGGGGCAGCACTGCGATAGTCTTGTCACGAAGCAGGTTGACGCAACTCATTGGGCGCTGTGGGAAGCACCGGCCGAGACAAACAGGCACATTGGAGAGTTCTTGGAGGGTCTCTTGGGGGGTGCGCCCCTGAAGGCTTCCATCTAAGCTTTGTGTCGGATGCTCGAAACTGTGAAATGAGTAATCAACGGGGTATCATTTAGTTCGTTTAGCTCGTTCTTCCAAATCAAAGCATACAAAAGCCAGGCACCGCCGATTGTCTTTCCTTCGATCGACTCAGGTCTCTCATGAGTTGAAAAAGACCTATGGTTTGCCAGCACGCCTCCACCTGCCACATCGCCGCTTGCACCACGCAGCCCTTGGCGCAGTATACGCATCTTCTTTGCTCTGCTTGAGCTTGGCATTTAAGATCCCGTTCCGCGGATCGAGAGAGAGAAACACCTTGGGTAACAGGAAATGCTCCTCTCCCATTATGCATGGTGTGATGACCGGGACTGAGGGGCGGGTTGACGAGGATTGCATCCGCAATCCTCGGAGAGGTAAGGTATCTGCCCCAACAACTGCGTCCTCTAAAGGCGTCCAACCTGAAGAGCATATCATGGAAAATCAAATTCAGACAGTCTCAGTGCACTCCTCACTTGAAGGTACGCTTCTGACCATCGACGATGGGGACGGCGGACTTTGCCTTGTTTGGCTTGCCGCAGATGTGGCAGGCTGCTCTGGTGTTAGCTGCTGGGATATGAAGATGGACAGAAAACCAGCGATCGAACTCACAATCTGACCGATAGGCACACTGGTTGCAAAACGTATGTCCCTGAGAGACCTTGGTCTTGCATCGGGTGCAAGCGCTCGAGTATTGGGCGTACGGGTTCTTGGCCGCCTTGGAGAGTAGCTTGCTTTTGGAGATGCCTGTCTGGCCCAGGGTTGCCGACTTCTTCGCGCTCGCCGAGGACGAGGAGGCCGGAGAGCCGTAGTACATCTCGGCCTTCTTCTTGACTCCGGGCGTGGCGAGGGTCGTCTTGTTGAGCTTTTGACACTTGGCGCACACCATCTTGGCTGGTTTCTTTTCTTCTTCCTTTTTTTTTTCTTAGTTTCGTAGTCAGGGCATGTGTTGCCGTTGTGTGATGAACCAGGCTTTTGTGAGTGAGGTTGGTGATGAACGATGGCGGTGGTTGAGGGCGGTTGATGGTGAGTGGCGCTCAGTGACGCCTGAACAGGCTGAGAGGCCTGGATGGCGAGGTGTGCGCGCTGTGGCTTAGGTAAGTCACCAAGTTCGTCACCTCGAGCCAGCCAGCCACCCTTGGCGAACCAGGCTGGGGTATCACGGCGCCCTGATTGGCCCAAAAATGGCCCGAAACGCTTCTTCACTGAACGGTCTCTCGGGTTTCACGATTTCACACGACGAGAAGTGGAGTGCAAGCAGCGCCCTGCCACCAACCAATTGCGCTAGACCCAAAATCCATGCCGCAGTGCTGCGGAGCCCCTTCTTTGCGTTCGATGCTGGTGTCGTCCCAGATCGAGCCGCCTCTTCAAGCTGCTGCAGGAGACGCTGCACGCTCGTTTGCCAGACCGCATCATTTTTGACACAAACCCGCATCGCTCGCATCCAGTGGTCGCATCTCTATTGCCACCACTTCGAGTCTGTTCGATTGGCTTTGACAGCAGAGTGCGTGAGCTTCACCGTCGTTGTCTGCGCGTTGTGGAGACCGGTTGACTGCTGTGCGAGTCTGCTGCAGGGTTGACTGCGGCTGACAGCTGACGAAACCAAGCGCTGCTTGCTGCCCAGGGACCCCAATTCGCACTCCTGCTCAAACTCAAAGGAGGCTGTGCTTGCAGCGAACACGACGCAATATCCCGTCCGCCACATTTGCGCGCCTGGCCTCCGTCCGGTCTCTGGTTCACCGACTCTCGACGGCATCGCCATCTTCAATTCTATCTATCTACAAAGGTCCCGCCATCGATCAATGCTCCGGTCCGCCGCCCGATCTGACCGATCCTCGAACCCTGTCTGCCCGCCGTGAGCGGCACCGACTCCGGCATGACCGGCCGCGCCCCGCCTCCCCCCGGAGGCTCCTCGACCTCCCGAAACGACCTCCTTCTCGACCTCGACAATGACCAGCCAGTCTACAGCGCGGGGCAACGCTCCGCCCTGACCGATGACGACCTCCTCGCTTCGTACGCTCACGACCAGGAGGGCGCGCAACCGCGACCCTCCGTCTCCTACGACGACTTTGTCGGCTCCGGGCCGTCACGGCAGCCCGCGGGAAGGCCGCCGCCTGCCGGGCCCTCGGGTTCCGCGGCGCGTCCTGCGGGGCCGTACGGCTCCCCGATCAACAGGCAGTACAGCCAGACCTCAGATCTAGGCAACTACCAGCGGTACGCCGATGACTTCGACGACTACCCGGAGGACGCCGGGTCATACTACCAGCACGGCGGCGCGCCGGCCGCCGGCGGCCCGTCGGACCCGGCACGGGGGAATGCGAGGAAGCGAAACAGCGTCCTCACACTGGGCGGCGGCTTTCTCGGGAGAGTAAAAAACAGGCTCGGGATGGGCCAGGGATACTCAGAGATGGACCTTCCACTGACGGACCCGCGGGCGGGAGGTCGGACGGACAGCGCCGAGGTGCCGCCACCGCCCAAGGAGAAGAAGTTCGACATGGGCAACTTCAAATTCGGCTTTGGCCGCTCGAAGCCGGACCCGTCCACGCTGGGTCCCCGCATCATCCACCTCAACAATCCTCCTGCAAACGCCGCCAACAAGTACGTGGACAACCACGTCTCGACGGCCAAGTACAACGTGGCGACCTTCCTCCCCAAGTTCCTCTTCGAGCAGTTCTCGAAATTCGCCAACATCTTCTTCCTGTTTACCGCGGCGCTGCAGCAGATCCCGAACCTTTCGCCTACCAACCAATACACCACCATTGGTCCGCTCATTGTTGTGCTTCTCGTTTCGGCAGGTAAGGAGCTGGTGGAAGATTATCGACGGAAACAGGCCGACAAGGCCCTCAACCTGTCAAAAGCCCGGATCCTGCGCGGCTCCAGTTTTGACGAGACAAAGTGGATCAACGTTGCCGTCGGGGATATCGTCCGAGTCGAATCTGAAGAGCCGTTCCCGGCCGATCTCGTCCTCGTCGCCAGCTCGGAGCCCGAGGGTCTCTGCTACATCGAGACGGCCAACCTTGATGGAGAAACCAACCTCAAGATCAAGCAGGCGTTGCCCGAGACCTCGTCCATGGTGAGCTCGACCGAGCTGAGCCGGCTAGGGGGCAGGATCCGCTCCGAACAGCCCAACAGCAGCCTGTACACCTACGAGGCCACTCTGACCATGCAAGCTGGCGGTGGCGAGAAGGAGTTGTCTCTGAACCCTGAGCAACTGCTGCTCCGCGGCGCCACCCTCCGGAATACCCCGTGGATTCACGGCGTTGTCGTCTTTACCGGCCACGAGACCAAGCTGATGCGAAACGCGACGGCTACACCCATCAAGCGGACCAAGGTTGAGAGGCAACTCAACAAGCTTGTCCTGGTGCTGGTGGGCATCCTGTTGGTTCTCAGCGTCATATCGACTGTTGGCGATCTCGTCATGCGGCGTGTCCAAGGGGGCGCCCTCTCATACCTCGCTCTGGACACTCTGGACGGCGCCTCGGCGATTGTGGCCATCTTCTTCAAGGACATGGTCACCTACTGGGTGCTGTTCTCCGCTCTCGTCCCCATCTCACTGTTCGTAACCCTCGAGTTGGTCAAGTACTGGCATGGCATCCTGATCAACGACGACATGGATATCTATTACGACGTCACGGACACGCCCGCGAACTGCCGCACTTCCAGCTTGGTTGAGGAGCTCGGCATGGTTGAATACGTCTTTTCGGATAAGACAGGGACTCTGACTTGCAACATGATGGAGTTCAAGGCAGCTTCGATTGCCGGCATCATGTACGCCGAGACTGTCCCGGAAGACCGCGTTCCTACCATCGAGGACGGCGTCGAGGTTGGCATCCACGACTACAAACAGCTAAGGGCGAATCTCGACGGCCATCCGACCGGCCAAGCCATCGACCACTTCCTCACCCTGCTTGCTACCTGCCATACTGTGATTCCGGAGAAGGACGAGACTGGAAAGATCAAGTACCAGGCGGCTTCCCCCGACGAGGGAGCCCTTGTCGAGGGCGCCGTGCAGCTAGGCTACAAGTTCACTGCGCGCAAACCGCGTGCTGTCATCATCCAAACACCCAACGCCGAGAGCCTCGAGTACGAGCTCCTTGCCGTCTGCGAGTTCAACTCGACCCGGAAGAGGATGTCGACCATCTATCGCTGTCCCGACGGCAAGGTCCGCTGCTACACCAAGGGCGCCGACACGGTTATCCTGGAACGCCTAAACGACGACAACCCGCATGTCGATGTCACCCTCCGCCACCTGGAAGAATACGCCTCGGAAGGATTACGTACCCTCTGCCTAGCCGTGCGCGAAGTTCCGGAGCACGAGTTCCAGGAGTGGTATCAGGTCTACGATAAGGCGCTGACGACTGTTGGCGGAAACCGCGCCGACGAGCTGGACAAGGCTGCCGAGCTCATTGAGCGCGAGTTCTACCTTCTCGGTGCCACCGCCATCGAAGATCGGCTCCAAGACGGCGTGCCCGAGACCATCCACACACTCCAGGAGGCCGGGATCAAGGTCTGGGTTCTTACGGGTGATAGGCAGGAGACCGCCATCAACATCGGCATGAGTTGCAAGCTGCTTAGCGAAGAGATGATGCTCCTCATTGTCAACGAGGAGAATGCCGCCGCCACCCGCGACAATCTGCAGAAGAAGCTGGATGCCATCCGGAATCAGGGCGATGTCTCGATCGAGATGGGCACTCTCGCCCTCGTCATTGATGGCAAGTCGCTGACCTATGCTCTGGAAAAGGATTTGGAGAAGCTTTTTCTCGATCTCGCCATCATGTGCAAGGCAGTCATCTGCTGCCGCGTTTCTCCGCTGCAAAAGGCTATGGTGGTCAAGCTGGTGAAGAAGTACCAGAAGGAGTCTATCCTCCTGGCAATTGGCGATGGCGCCAACGACGTCTCCATGATCCAGGCCGCTCACATTGGCATTGGCATCAGCGGCGTCGAGGGCCTGCAGGCTGCGCGCAGTGCCGACGTCTCCGTCGCCCAGTTCCGCTACCTCCGCAAGCTGCTCCTCGTCCACGGCGCATGGAGCTACCACCGCGTTTCTAAGGCGGTCCTCTTTTCCTTCTACAAAAACATTACGCTGTATCTGACGCAGTTTTGGGTAAGGCCCCCCGTCGGTTAGTGGATAGGAGGTGTTTCCGATTACTGACATGCATTGCTAGTACGTCTTCGAAAACGTCTTCTCCGGCGAAGTCATCTACGAATCTTGGACGCTGTCCTTCTACAACGTCTTCTTCACCGTCCTCCCTCCTCTCGCCCTCGGTATCCTGGACCAGTTTGTGTCGGCCCGCCTTCTCGACCGGTACCCGCAACTCTACTCCCTGGGCCAAACCAACAGGTTCTTCAGGGCGAGAACCTTCGCCGCGTGGATTGTCAATGCCGTCTACCACTCTATCATCCTCTACATCGGTGGCTCCCTCTTCTTCATCTACGACGGCGTCCAGCAGGACAGCAACCCCGCTGGCAAGTGGGTCTGGGGCACGGCCATGTACGGGGCGGTCCTCCTGACGGTCCTGGGCAAGGCCGCGCTGGTCACCAACAACTGGACAAAATACCACATCATCGCCATCCCGGGCAGCTTCGCCATCTGGCTTGTGTTCATCGCCGTCTACGGCATCGTCGCGCCCAAGATCCACATCTCGGTCGAGCTTTTTGGCGTCGTCCCGCGCCTGTTCAGCAGCCCCGCCTTCTGGCTCCAGATGCCCACGCTCGCGATCCTGTGTCTGGCCAGGGACTTTGTCTGGAAGTTCAGCAAGCGTCTGTGGCGCCCCGAGGCGTATCACCACGTGCAGGAGATCCAGAAGTACAATATTCAGGATTATCGGCCTCGGTATGTTCCTTCTTCTCCCTCTCCCCCTCCACAATTTACGCTGACCAGGGTTTTTGTTTTCTAGCATGGAGCAATTCCAAAAGGCCATCCGCAAGGTCAGGCAGGTGCAGCGCATGCGCAAGCAGCGTGGGTATGCCTTCTCGCAGGCCGACGAGTCGCAGACCAGGGTGCTGCAGGCGTACGATACGACACAGCATCGTGGGCGGTATGGCGAGATGGCGAGCTCGAGGCCGCATTAGCGGTTTTGCTTGCTTGGCTGGTTGATGGTGACTGGGTTTTCATTTGGTTGTGCTATTGTTTAATGATTTGTTTGGGGGTTGACGAAATGGATGGACGGAGTACTACTATCTTGGGAGGCGATGAAAAGGATTGTATGTGGTGCCTTGTGATGTAGGTTTTTTCTGCTTGGGGTTGTCTGTACGTTGTGTTGGGTACGGATCTAGCTAGCAGTGTTCAAATGTGTAGAAGCCTTGTGGTCGTGGGTTGACTAGAGATTCATGGGCATACCAGATTTGACAGAGCCATATCTGCCATTGTGACCAGACCTTTGAGCGGGTGTGGGCGTACGACACAAGACTTGCGTATTGCGCTTTGCGTGTGAGACTCTGTTTCATCGACATGATCAACACTGCCATCTCGTCAACCCGATCCTCCGCTGATCCTCGGCCGATCACAGCGGCAACAGCCGCACATCCCACCCTCTTGCCTCTTGCCTTCGGATGGGAAGGCTCTGACGAGATTGGGCCTCCTTCATCACTCTCGGGGCAGATGTTGTCGTGGTCATGGACTCGGGGCGCTGTGAAGGCAAGGAGCTCTGCGTGCAACCGCAAGCGGCACATCGGCACAACTTCACATGGTCAAGTCCTTGCTCTCTCTCGGGCAAGTGCAACTCCAAAGGGGATAGAGAAGAGGGCCAGACCGTATAGGAGACCACCATGTCCCTCGTTGGACGATCTCAGGTCTGCCCGGCATCGCTCCAAACTGGCGCCAACGCTTACTATGTATGTCCTTGTCAAGAACCATGCGGACGGCGTTATTTGTGGGGGTGTCTCCCCTCGCAAGACTAGCTAGAGAGGACAAGTAATACCCCGCACGCAAGTTGTTGTCAGTGGAGCATGAAGCCCAAGATTCGACATCTCCGCTAGACGCAAATCTGCTGCCTGGCAAGGGGGTCCATGGATGAGGATTTGGGGACGGACAGAGGACAGAGATGTCCAAAGTTGGAGTCAATTGGAGTTGAAAATGAAACTACTTGAATGATGGACAGGAAGACATTGACAACAACGACTGGACATAAGATCCCATGGGAAGACTATAGCAAGTAGGTGGGTAAGTCACACTGACTGCCAGGGACGAACTACGATGAAAGGAAAGAACGAAAAAGAAAATCAAGAAAGAAAGAAAGAAACAAGAAAACAGAAAGTAAAAAAAGGCGAAGTCCAAAAAAGAAAAAAAGGAAAAAAAGGAGGGAAATAAACAAGTTAAAAAAAAAAAGGGAATAAATAAATAAAAAACCACAGAAAGTAAAAACACCAACATGAAGGAATGAACAATGAGAACACAAACCTGCCTCAACTCACAGCATTGCACAGGTCTCAAACCCCGCTGGATAACCCCCTCCATCCCTCGCCCCCTTCCCCCCTTCTCCCCCTTCTCCCCTTTTCCCCCTCTTTTTCCGCAAGTCAACGACCAGGCGAGGGGAAGGCAAGGAGGGGAAGCAGAAAAAGATTCTTCTAGCCAGCCAAACCAACAGCAACTCCACCCGTTTAGTGTCAAAGCCAAAGAAAAAAAAAAAGTTCCCATCTTATCTCTCGCCAACAACTTCCCTCTTCGCGCCAAAACCCCATACTGGTCCACTTGGCGCGCCTGTTGGCGCCGGCAAGCGGATCACCTTAACGTTTACCCCATACCACAACCCCAGACTCGATCCACTCGGACCAGCTGTCCCGTTTTACGAGGTGGACCGCGCCGAGGGGGACGAGCAGTGGAGAGTGCCTTTTGGGGACTTTGGTGTGGCGCCCTGCGGATTCGGGCCGGCCGGAACGGACGGCGGCTGACGACTTTCTTTGTTTGCACAATGTGGAGTTGTGCGCGCGCACATGGGGGGAATCAGTGGTGAGGGATGGGATGGAGAGACGTCTCAGTTCCTGAGGGATATTTGTTCGTCACACACACGTGCTTGATAAGTGACTCTGTCAGGGTGGATATCATTACATTGAGCCCATCAGAAAAAGCAACTGCCTGTGATGGTGTGCGTCTGTGTGCTAAAAACGCCCCCCCGACACTAAGAATAATGTGAACGTTATCTGATATTACCAGTCCTTGGAATCCAGGATCCAGGATCACGTCCAGCCCAGTCCCAGTGAAACCCAAAAACAAGAGAAATCCGGATATATACTTCCAAAGCAATCCATGGGTTTCCCTCGATAGAGAAAACCGCCCAGGATTGACGGATGATGTGCCACGAACCAGAATATTCGCGACCAGGTTGAGATGTGTCGTCCCGCCCTCCGAGTCCCCACCCCCGATCGACGCCAAGAAAGAAACCCCAGACTAACCAATGCATTGAGTGTGATGCTCCCAAATTTGCTTTTTCCCGTCTAATCTTGACAACATGCCATGCCCGCTAAAAAAATCACTTTTGAAGATCGCCCCGTCGTGTTGAAGGAAAGGGGAAATGCGCGCAAAGAAAACCCGAGAAACAAAACAATGAGAAAAGGGAAATAGAAAAACACACAGCATGCCAAGGAACGGCGTGCTGCTGCTGGCGGGCTGGTGGGAATAGCGAACCCTCGGCCAGCGGACGCCCGGAAACCCCGCGCTAGAATATGCAGGTGCCAGGTGGTGCCAGAACCCCCGGCCTACCCCGGAAAATGCGAGGTGCTCCAGCACTGATCAGGAAACCCCGAGGGGATAGCGTGTCCCCTCGACAAGCCCCCTCTCCATGATCTTGGCCAGCGTGTGGGGTAGCGCAGAAGCGACTGGTCGACGCAGCGCGCTGCTGACGACAGCTTTGGGGAGGAAGAGGAAAGCTGGCATCGCTGCAGCTCTCGTCTCGTACCGCCGCGCACAGCGGCAGGTTGCATTGCGCCGCCCTGGAGCGCGCACCCGACATTGAGTAACGGGATGGGATGGGACGGGGCCAGCTAAAGACTAGCTCTGCCCCTCACATGACATGAACCCCAAACGGCCGGGTGCAGGCTCGCGTTCCGCACCGTCACCTCGAATGTGGGGTATTTGCGGAGGACAGGCTACCGACCCAGCATGGGCGTCACCAGCTCGATGCTCTTGGGCCTCGAGTACGCCGCGGGCCTGCGGGACGGCAGTGGGCGGTCGGCGCTTGTCCCGTAGTAGTCGCCTCCGCCGACGCCATAGGCGGCGCCGTAGTAGGCGCCGTCGTACGTTGAGGAGAAGAGGTTTGCGGCGGGCCGCGAGTAGGAGCTGCTGGGGCTCGTCGCGGCAGCGCTCCGGGCGAAGGGCCAGATACCCGAATGATACGTCCCCACAGGCGAGGTGGGACTTGCCGGGCGGATCGACAGCGACCTGAGGGCTGATATCGCCGAGGCGGGAGTGACGGGTGGGGAGATGTGCGTCGAGCTTGGACGCGAGGGCGAGGCGCGGGGTATGATGTCCCTGGGTTCCGGTGGGCCCGAGTAGAAGGGATATTGGGTGGCCGGGTGACTGCTGCTGGTGTAGTGGCTGGACACGGCGGATATGCTCGCGGTGTTTTGGTCATGCATGCGGCATCTGGTTGGCCAGGGTCAGCAAGACCTCGGCGAGAAGAGGGGTTCACATTTGTCAAGAAAACTCACTCCTCGGAGCAGTACAGGGACTGGTCGTCAAAGGGGACAAATTGCTTTTCGCAGATCATGCTGTAGAAACAAAAACACCGGTCAGCACATTGAAGCTTCTCCAAAGTCCAAAGCAGAATCGGGGCATATGCAGGAACGGCGCTCTCCGGTACCTCGTCTCCATGTCCCTTCCCCTCGTTTCCACCCCACCGGCCGTCCCCCCTCGCGCTCATAAATAAATTGGGGTGACACCGATCACCTGCATGTCAGGTGATGATGCGCAAGGATGGAAACGGAAATGGTCTCAAGGGAAGCGGAGTGGGGGAGAGGGGCCAGAAGACGCAATTGAAGCTGTGCAACACAAACGAAGTTTGTTGACGACATACCAATACTCTGGGAAGCTCTGCCTCTCCTCGTCCCACCAGCGCTCGTCGTCCAATTCCTTCTCGCGGTCGCGGGGGTTCTTGCCCAGTTTCGGTGCGCTCTGGGGCGTGGTCTTCCTGCTGGACGTGGACGGACGAGACGAGTGCTTCTTGTACGAGGGATCTGTCGCGGTCACGGCCTTCCGCACGTCTGTCATGGAGGTGTTGCCAGAGGCATGACCGGATCGTCGGCGATGGTGGTGCATTGGGGCCACTCTGTGATTGGCTCGAGGCCTGAGAAGGGGAAGCAGGGGTGGTGGTGGGTGGTGGGTGATTGTGCGGGGGGCACTTCTGGTTCCTTCGGGTTCCGGCGCGCGGGGAGCTCTCTCTGGCGAGCTTCGTCGAGATCCGAAGAGAAGAAGAGGTCCGATGGTGCTTTGAGTGATCTAGGCCCTGGACAGACGGGACCTATTTGAGCCCACGATTCGGGGTTTCGAGCCAAGGAGGCTGCCGGAAAAAATTGTTGGTCTGACCAAGCAGCAATTGGGTAGTGTCGTGCGGTGGCAAATATGTGAGTCGGCTGTGAGAAGAGATTTCCCCCTGCAGTGGTTGTCGGTTGCCCGTCAAGGTTACTGGTGTTGGGTTGGATTGGTGCAGCCAAGGTTGACAGAAAGCCAATTGGGGTATCCAAGGAGGTGCTTGGGCTGTGACGTTGATACAATACTGGAGAGGAGGAGGGGAGCTGGACGCAATGGAGCAGGCAGGCCTCGCCCTTTTCTAGTTTATCTGCTGAATGACTCTTTCGCTAATAACCAAAGGTCAGGCGCGTCGATGCCAGCCGCCAGTAGTTGGACCCCGGGACCCCGGAAGACGGAATACGGGCGGTTCCTGGAAGCTGCCGAGAACGGAGATCGTCGGGGGTTGGGCGCTGGCCAATCGTCTTGCACCGTCGTTGGTGTGTGGTGAGCGATCGCTGTTTGTGGTCACCCGTTGCGCCTGAGTGCAGGGTGGAGTCCTTGTGCGCGGCGAGCGAAGCTATCAGGCCGGGGTCGAGACCTCTTTGGGTCGTTTTGTGACGATGGGATGTGACGGGAGCCTTCAAGTGGGACGCGGACGGGGACCGGGACGAGGACGGGGAGGGCTCGGGGGGTTCGAAGGCTTTATGGTTTTCCTGCTCGCGATGGACGAGAGGGGGGGCGTCACCACTCTTATGCGAGGAGGAGACTCTTAAAGAGTGCAGACTACATTCATCCATCCAGGGCAGGTCGCAGGTCCAAGCAGGTCACGTCGTCCCGTCTGTCACATCGATTAGCTAACTGGCACAGGGTTTTGCGCAGTCCCGAGAGGGGCTTGCAATTGGGAGGGAGGGGTTCCACTGCCAGGATGGATGCGATGCCAGGATGCGATGCCAGGATGCCAGGGTGCCAGGGTGCCAGGATGCCAACTGTGTGGGGTTTCTCGGGCGGGGCATGCCCCTGTCCCTGTCTCTGCTGTGTCTCTTCTGTCTCTTCTCCTCTGCGGCTTGTGCCCCCTGACCTTGTCTCTCAGTGCCGGATTGCCCATGCTCGAGCCATGCCATGCCAGGTGCAGGAGCAGGCGTAAGCGGGATGGGTGCTGGTTGGGGATGGGGGATGGTGGATGGGCAATGGCGGAGGGGCTGGATTGTCGACGTGATCGATCGTGGAGAGACTCTCATAAATCCCACACACAGTATGAAAGCACCGAGTACCTCACTATGTAAGCCTCGATGCAGGGAGTGCGCGGGCTGGCGTGGCTTCATCTGGCTGATGAATTTGCTGCTTGCCCATCTCGCGCCCATCCTCATCCTCCGGACGTGCTGTGTAAGCCTGGTGACAAATCCGGGGGGCGGATGATGGCATCTGGCAAGACGCGGGCCTGTGCGAGACGGGGCATGTTGCGAGGATGTTGCGATATCACCTACATCTCGCCAACGTTTGAAGTTGCGGTCGATGGAGTTGCGAACCTTGCTGGGCCCGAGCTGGGCTGCCTGGGCTGCCTGTTGCTGCCTCGATTTGCACCCTGATGAGTTCGTTCGCAGCAGCGCGTAGGAGGAAGGTACTTGGGTGCTCCGGGGAGAAAGTGCGGGCTTCGGCCAATCACGGAGCGAGCCCACGCCCTTCTGGGGGAGCAGCCAGGGCAGCCAGGCACACACACCCTCCACAAACCCACGACTCGGCCCCAAAATTCTGGTCATGGGCTCGCTCCTCCATCACACTGGGACACCACTGGGACACCACTGGAACACGTTGGGCCCATGTTCCTGACCAGTTGCAGCTGTCCAACCCTCCCACCCACGAGGTCATCGCCCTGGCTCCTGTCAGCCTCTGGCCTCCACGCGATGAGTTTTTCTTGGTGAAAATTTTCTCTGCCCCGGTCTCAGCGCCTCCATTCTTGGTGTCTCGCACCGGTCTGGAACAGTGCAGAAGACTGAAGAAAGTCCACGGCTCTGCTGGAATTGGCTTGCTGCAGCAGCGTCTGAACATATCCGTCCAGTTATTGACGTGGGATGACGACGGCCTTCCAGGCCATCACGCCATGCCGTGAGCCTGCTGCTGCTTCTCCCAGTCCCATGCCATCCGTGGGACCCTTGCCGGCTCCACCCAATCCAGCCCGAGGACCAGTATCTTTTGTCTCTTTTTGTCATTGTTTGGAGTCCCAGTCTGTCATATTTTCAACCGTTTCTTCTTCTTGGCTCTTCAACGTGTCGACCAGGGGCAGTCGTTGTTTTGACAAAGAGCCCTTTCTCGGAATCCGTCACTCAACGGTCGCAAGAACACAAAGCTCCCCTGAGGGCACGAGACACAACCAGCCGTTTGCGACAAAGCACACCAATATGGTCTCACCATCCACGATGAGGGGATCCTGCGAGACGCCCAGCTCAGCTACATATGAGCTTCCAAGTGCAGGTGCTGGTGCAGGTGCAGGGTACATAGTACTGTGGTATTATTGAAGTCAAGCCCACGCCCACGGGCATCGCGTACCAAGTACCAGCACAAAGGCCACAGCATTCGGATCGCACTGCATCCTCCCTGCTGGACTGTACCTTGAGGACCCTAGCCTCGCCAGCTCCTGCGGGTGCGTCATCCCGCCGCGGGCCCTCTGAAGCTACCCAACAAGGTTACGATCGTGCGTTGCCTGCCCTTGTCGGAATCGCGAGTTTGGGCCAGCAATCTCAGGCCGTCTGGGCCGTCATGGTCATTGTTCAGGTTGTCCCGCCCGGCGCGTGGGGGCACCTTGACGGCGTTTCACCTCTTGTCAGATCAAAGCCACCAACGGCGGGGCCAGCGCACTCTGCGGATGAAGGCGATCTGACCGGGACAACTTACTTACAGCACACATCCAGGGCCAGGATCCATCTACAGATACCCATCGGTCCATCTTGCTTTGTCCGTCTCTCGCTCGCAGCCTCCCCTCGTCGGGACCGCAGGCAGCAGAAAGACTGCCTCGTCTTGTTGAGGGTTTCAATGGCATGCATTCATTGTCGGCAGCGTCCCTTCTGCATCCCCCACTTCGCCCCGATGGCAGGCCGGTGCAGCTCGGATGCCACCACGCACATCCGGTCCCTATCGCTGGGCAGGTCGCGGGCCAGGCCGTTTCTTGACCCGATATTCCCAACGCGGGACCATGACCTGCAGCCGCCCATGCTTTGTCCCTCCCGAGGGGAGGGAGGGTGGAGAGTGATGCGAGAGGTCAAGACAGCCTCAGGCCCAAATGCCGTTCTGCATCATCCACCATGTGGCGCGCCTCTCGACATTCGTGCGACGAGTATGTTCATCCAACCCCGCAAGAGGCCCCTCGCACCGCATGAGACGGCGCATAGATTATGCCTCCAGCCACCTAGCGTTGGTCCTGCACATACAGTCCAATACCGAATCGTGCCCTCTCCGAGTCGATGCCGAGATATGAGATATCAAGGCTGTGCCACCATATCAAAAGGGCCGGGTAACAGCGGGTTTCCGAGGCTTTGCGCGCCGGACTCGCACGAGTCGCCCATCACAACCACGGTCCACGAAGGACCGTCGCAGTGGGGAAGCCAATGGTCTGTTGACCCCCGCGTGCCGTGCCCCCCCAAGCCAGGACCCTTACCCTTCGCATCGAAAATAGGATGGCAAACCGTGGATCATGATACTGCAGGTACGTTAGCCGCGGGCCTAGCTCTGATCGGATCCGAGAAACCTTATCACAGAGATAACGGGACAGACCGTTACACAGGTCACAGTCCAGTCCGGTGCCTGAGTATCCGTCATCTGACCATCCTCAGCTTCGGCGATTCGGCCTATTATGATGGCTTCCGATTGTTGCCGTGGGCAGTTGTTCCGCACTTGGGCTGCCTCCTCAGTTTGGCCGCAACCCAGCAACGGCCAGAGGGATGGTTGTGATGCTGCTTGGACAGGCTCCAGTCTGCGTAACGTTAGCCATGGATGCCATTTTTTCTCTCCATTCTCTCATCTACCCCCCACTCTTGGCTTTCTGACGTGGTGACCGGAGAAGTCCCACTCCGGTCCTAACCAAGCTCTTGGCCCCCGTACACCCGCCCGGAGTGGCTTCGGGGTGCCAGCGCAAGAGCCAAGGATCAGTTCGCAAGGGGAGCTCTATTCCGGCCCCACAGCTCGGCGTCTCTTCCGGAGCTGGAGGGCTGTGCCATCCGACCCCTCCGGTCTCGCAATCGTCCCAAGCCCTTATCTGTGGGATTCAACGGGTGTTGGGATCACGGCTGAATTATGTGCACACGGTGCAATCAATTGGGCGTTTTGCCGCCATGTGATTGTCTCGTAATTAACACAAGAATAGAACTTGGGGAACAAGTCAGTCAGTCAGCATCTCACTCACAGCCGGCGGCAAGCTGGATGGTGGTGGCCAACAAAGCCCCCCTGCTGCTCCGGCCGTCCCGACGGTTTGGCTCTGCATCACGCACGCGGAACACACCGCCAACCAACCGGCCGCGCGCCCGTCCCGTTGAACCCTGGATTGCGCAATCCGCAGAATGCATCCACTATTATGACGTGAAATGTCGGAGTTTGCGTGCAAACACGCGCTTCGCAGACAAGGCCGATCGGCTCGGCACGGATCCCCGAGTGATACTACCCTGGCCCTGGGCAGGAATATCACGCCATACCGTTGCCCTACACAGCCTTGCCGCCTTACCGAGCGTTCCTCCGGGGGATCTTGCAGTCCGCACAGTGAGTGGGCCGTACGAGGTTCAAGAGAGGGCAGCCGGCGGCTCGGGCTGGGCCGTTGTGGCGGGCGGGTTGACTCACCTCGGCTTAACCTTAACGCTGAACGACCGCGCTGCCTCACTTACACCGTCAGGGGGGCGAGCGGGCGCTCCGATCGGACCCGGCACCGCGGAGCCAAGAGGGAGGTGTGGGAGGCGGTATTTCGCGTGCCGCCGAGAACGGAGGTCTCGTTGGTACTCGTAATTGTGTGATGGATGGGGGAGTGGCCTGAAGCGCTGGTTGGTGGTTTCGTAGATTTGGCGATGCTCGGCAAAGTCTCACCGACGGAAGCCGTCGGTGAAGCGGAATTCTGAACGGCGGGCCGAGATGGCGTGCGAAGGGGACCCGGCGCTTGGAGGTACTGTGTACTGTGTATGATGGTCGGATTGTGAAAGGGAAAAACTGAGAAAATGCCCAAGAGATATCCCGTCAGAGACGTGCCTATCTAAATCCGTAAAGACTAAGAATGCCACCAGATATGGTCCCGGTATGTCCTCGCATGCCGCCTTCAAGGTGAGATCTAACGTGAGAACAAGGTAAACAAACGTCACCCTCCACCACCATCACCACCACACCACTCCCATGACATCTGTAACCCCCCTGCAATCACGCCTTTCCCCTCACCCAACCCTTTCCGGTGTCCCAATCCTTCCCGTTATCCCAACCCATTTCCAGCCAGGTAAAAACAACCCAAAACACCATAGCCAAAAAAAAAAAAAGAAGAAGAAAAAGAAGAAAAAAAAGAAAAGAAATCAAGGGTGATAAAAAGTATCATGCCTCACCCCCCTCCCACCACCACCAACACTCCCACC
>FTCU01000866.1_pt1 | contig 47104 bp, 58 predicted proteins | sample 1639521 | NCBI WGS metagenome assembly FTCU01 (sample SAMEA3914864, study PRJEB12502) | metagenome | biome: forest; material: soil | place: USA | collected 2012-03-12 | depth 0.3 m
CCGCGCCTTTCCAGATCGTCCCGGCGTCAACGTCGGCGTCATCAGACGGTCGTGTCTGCGCATCTTTTCCACCCTCGTCTACACCGACCGCGAAACCGTCCGCAGCCTTGCCGACTTGTTCATCAGCCACAATATCACCGACGACAGGCTGCCGTGGAGCCGCCGACCAAGCGAATGGCCCGACGCAGACTTCCACAACAACTTTTTCGACAAGATTGCCGATAACCAGTGGCAGTTCTTCCCGTTTCATTTTCATCCTGACCACCTTTACAATCGCCCCATTTCCGATCATTGCGTCTTGCCCATCGACTTCAAGGAGAACATCGTTCATGGCAATGTGGCAAGCGTCTGTACCTTTGACATCCACCCCGAATATAATGATCTTGTGCCCAAAGTATGCTTTTCTCTCGGCCTCCCCTGCTCCTCCCCATTCCACCTTCCCGTTGATACCAATTGCTGACGTCCGAGTGTCATAGGATACACAGGGTCGTCCCACCCACCACCGATTCGTCTTCAAAACCTACCACACCCACAGACATGAACCTTCCTACACCAACGAGTACCGTGCGCTGCTGGGGCTTAGATCCAGCCCATCGCCGAACGTAGTCGAGTTCTACGGATCTTTCCGGCAACTTGACTCGTACTCTCTGATACTGGAATATGCGGACGGCGGGGATCTGGGCCAGTTTTTTGACACTATTTGCCCACCCTCGACAGTCGAAGATGTCGTGGTGTTCTGGAAGAGTCTCTTCCAGGTCTTCACCGGCTTGGACAGGATCCACCAACTTATGTTGTATGACAACGACTATATCAAGGGGTAGCCATTTCCCTTGCTTGAATTCCTTCGTGAGCAAAGCTAACTTCAGATTGTGCAGGATTCATCAAGACATCCGACCTGAAAATATTCTTCTCAAGAAAGGCCCATCGGAATCTCCCTATAAGTTCACTCCGAAAGTAGCCGACTTTGGCCTCTACAGTCGCGTCCGAACAGTGAGAGAGAGGTCCGGTGGGTCGGGAATGGGACTGGATCATTACGGCAACCAGCAATTCAGTAAGGAAACAGCTCTGATTGGTTTTTGCGCCATGCTGACGAATTCGCTGTCCAGGCTCACCTGAGTGCTGCCAGCACACAATATCACGCCACAAAGGGCCAAACATGATCACCACATTCGCCGACATATTCTCTATCGGGGCCGTCCTTAGCCACACCGTCGCGTGGGTAGTCGGTGGACGCCAGGAACAAAAAAACTACTTTACGGCACGCAAAACACATCACGATACAACCCTCCGCAGATTCAAGAATAGTGGTTACGAAGGCTGCTTCCACGACAGCATTGAGCCACTCCGCGTGGTAGCGGAACAGCACAAGAGATATCTTGAGCGCCTGCAGCCGTCAGATGATGTGACCCCTCAGGTGCTCAAGTGGATTGAGCAGTGCATGCTCGTTCGGGCTCCACAAGACCGCCTACGGGCGAGGGATATTCTCGAGAGATTCGAACAATTTATTGACAGCCGACCTCCTCTCCAAGTAGTTGTGTCGCTTCATGGCGATGTTACGACCGCGCCGTCGACTAGCCCGTCACCTCGGCTGCAACCGAGCGATTCCAGGTCAACCATCCAACCGCCTCCCGACGACGGCAGTCTCTCTTCCTCAGCTCACACTGGCCAAGCCAACGTCTTGCAAGGCAGCACCCCGGATACACCATCTTGCGTCTCCTCGAACGGGCTGCCCGACTCCAACATCGGCATCTCCCAAATCCACCAGTTCAAGTCCGACACCCACCAAGGCAAACCCGCCGACCTAGCGACGGCCCGGCTCGTTGAATACCTCGAACACAATCTCGGCGGGCGCGACCAGTTCTTCTTCATCGACGACTCGGCCAGCATGCGGACCGACCGGGTCACCATCGCCGATGGCTTCCGCGCGCTGGCCTGCATTGCCAAGAGGCTCGACCCCAACCAGATCGAGCTCGCGTTCGCGTCACGCCCACAGAAGATTCACCGCGCCAAGCACACCACCCCCCTCCACCGCCTCGTCCAGAAGTGCCAATACAAAGGAGAAGGTCACCTGATGGAGAGCCGCCTCAGCGAGTTGATCGACGAGAAAATCATCCCGCGCCTGCCGTACAAGGTCTTGGGGGTTAACCTCAACTTTCGAGCGAGGAAGAAGGTCAGTCTCTACGTGTTCACTGACGGGGACTGGGGCGACGAGGCGAACAGTGGCGATGCGTGTGGCGTCGAGCGGCCGGTTAAGAGGCTCATCGAGGAGTTCAAGAAGCGTAACTTGGACCGGACGCAGGTCAGTCTGCACTTTGTTAGGTTTGGGAATAAAGAGAATGGCAGGAAGCATCTGGAGCGGTTGGATGAATTTGGGCGGAAGGATGGCTGGTAGGTCGCTATCCTTATCTATCTTTCTAGTTCGTAGCATGACTGACACTGAGGTCTAGGGATATTGTCGATGTAAAACACATTAGGACTGGAGTGGCTGGGATGATTATGGGGCCTTTGACTCGTTCCAACGACGATATTCCAGCGGGATAGGTACATAGTCTGGTGTTTAGCGCACGGTGCGAAAGTGGCGTACTGATGCTTTTTGTCTTTGGGGCGGCGTTTTATACCATGGGAGGATTAGGTTCCTCGACTAGGATAGTGTTTCTTGGTGCGCTGCGAATAGCCAATGCTTTTCGTCTTCTGAAACCTTTTCAAGGTACAGAACTTGTCTTATCAAGTGCTATACATGACAGTGATGTGATTATGTGAGTGGCAAAAAAGGCCAGCATTTGGTCATATAGGTACCTATGTTGTGACTCTCACCAGACCGATTGGCAAAGCAGGTGTCCATTGCAAATATCGGATCAGGGGCGTTTTCTTCCTGTCAGAGTCGGATGGCAGGATGAAGTCATCAGGCCATCATCAGCTCATCCGAGGCAATGTCTCTCAGGTTCTCATCAATCCGATCTTTTTATTCCACTTGTATTACCGCCCTGGATTCTCTTTACTAGAGCGCTTTCTGTTACAGACTCTACTGCATGATTGTGGTGACAATGGCTCCGACAGCTTCACGTTACATCAAGCTCGGAGAATGCCTCCTCGTCACGGCAACCTTTGCGGGCACGCTTACGTTTACAACAATTCTTACCGTCTCCAATCTCTCATCTCACGTCAAGACTCTCCTCGGGTTTGCTTCGGCGCTCTTCCTGGCATCCATCACCGGTGTCTTCCCGCTTCTTCTCGTGCTGCAGCGGTATGCAGATGAAGATCCCCCAGTCGGTGGATACTACTGTGCGGTCACGACTGGCTTGGAGCTCCTCGCTTCTATGACGCTGGCTGCCTTTATTCTGCTGGTTGTCGTCTTGAAATACTACATCAGTCGAGCGGCATTCGTTCTTTGCGCCACCTTTGTGGGTATAAACACTGCGTTGACCTTGTTGTTGGGGCTCTGGAATCTGTATACTGTGCTGGGCAAAATTAGAAAGTATATAAAGCGAGTGAGAAACACGAGAAGAGGGCGACCATAATCCGCGAGGCCGCTATCATTTGTTGGATGGCTGCCCGCTCGGCGGACTTGGGGAATTGGATTGCGTTGAGTGAGTTTCACTCTCTCTCAAAATACAACACACACGTCTCAGAGCGACATCGGTGGCAGGTGGTTGAGTCGGCTAGTGCTTAATTATCGTTCAACTCGGAGAAGAGTGAGAAAGTTGAGAAGTAGCTTGGGACTACCTGTGAGAATCATCCTGCTCCCCGAATGTAGTGATCACTAACATGATCCGGCTGCCAACAAAGTCAAAGTTTACCAAAAGGCTTCCCGTTACCGCGAGATCTCCACCACGGCCAAAAAGGCATAGACTCTCGATTGAAAGACCCACTGAATGCGGGCTTTCTCTTCTCCAGGAAGCTGTCGACTCCCTCAACATTGTCCTTGGACCCAACTACGGAAAGAAAAACCCTAGATTCAAGTAGGTGCGTCTCCTCCGGGGTGTCGGGGCTATAGAGCAGGAGATCCCTCATCAACTTCGTGCTGGGAGTCGAAGTATTCTCTGCAATGTCGGTTGCCAGCTTCACAGCGCATTCAACCGTTGCCTGCGGAGTTGGAAGGAGTTGAGAGAATAAAGGGTTGACCAGAGGGTCGGAGGCCAAATATATGGCGCCGGTTGTGGCGATATGCATAGCCTTGGCCATCCCGAGCAGGCGGGGGAGAAAGAAAGCGCTACAAGACTCGAGAGTAATGCCGCGGCGCGCGAAGGGGAGAGTGACTTTGGCACCTGACCAGGCAACGCGGATCGCCGCAGGGAAGGTGATTGTGAAGCCGAAACCAGCCGCCGACCCATTGAGAGCAACAATGGTCGGCTTGCTACAGTTGGTCATGGCCAGTGCCACTCGGCCGCCCCTGGACATGGGTGTCAGCGTATGTACTTCAAGGTTTCACTGCTGCTCGAAGACGCACTGGTCTCTGTAACTTGCAATGCCCTCCTCGCTCTGATTGCTGGCCGCAATGCCCGAGAAGCCAACTTCGAGATCAGACCCTGCACAGAACGCCTTTTCCGTGCCCGTGAGAACCACAGCGCGGACCCGATCGTCCCGGTCAATTATCTCATAGGCCCTTACGAGCTCATCGAGGAGGTGGTCGGTTACGGCATTGTACTTCTCAGGACGGTTGAAGGCCACGACGAGGACCTTGGTGACGGTTGGCGAGTCCGCAGGAACGTGGGAGATTTTGATGTCCTTGAACGGCAAAGAGGAGTAGGAGGAGGGGGCAGCGGGAGTAGTAGACATGGTGAGGACTGGATCCGCACTGGAATTCGAGGAGGGCAGTGATTAGCGCGGAACATTGTGCATCATGACCGCTCGTCATCTCAGGTCTGCGAGACAGAAGTAAATAGAGACTTACGATAATTTTGTCAACAACGTTGGGATTTACGTGGCCTTGATGGTTGAGTGAATGACGGTTCTCCCTGTATTTGGATAAAAGATCCGTTGCAAGTCAAGTGCTTCCATGGACGGCGGGAGACGGGGCCGATGAGGGCCCACAACGGTTTTACTGTACCGAGGCTACCCCCTCTTCAGATAATACGTTGACACTAGAGCACCTAAAAAGGCAAAGGCAACCTATTAGTTTGGTCTCTGTGGCAACGGTAGGTGGCAATGGCGAGTGTGACTTTGCGGTGCATCTTTGGTTGAGGCAATCAACACACCGGGTTTTGGCGAGCGCGATGAGTTCAAGTTACGATGCAACAAAAGAATACTGCCTATAAGTAAGCCCCCTTAGAGATGATCTACGTCAGGCAGAGAGAGCAGGGAAAGAGTTGAAGTCTTCGAGAGACCGAACTTCGCTCTATTGTTACATAACAAGCATTAACAAGCAACGAGACCAAATGCCGGGATCGGATCCAGCAGGCACTTACCGCCGTTTCGACTGCTCCAAACAAACCTGCTCTTTTTGCCATTTTAGACATGTATCCCGCATGTTGTTAGGTCCACAATCCTGGTTTCCATACACAAGTCATCGTCCTCGTCCACTTTCATCGCCACTCGCTCCGATCACACGAATAGGCTGGTTTATCGAGAGGAACAGCAAGCTCCGCAAAAGGGGGCTGAGTACCGATCCAAGCCAAGATCCAACCCTGAGATGCGTCCCAGAGCTCCAAGCACGTAACGCCACTTACCTTGGCTACCTACTCGTCTTCATTCATAATATCCCCCGCCAATCTCAAAATCATGTCAGTAGATACCGTGTATCCTTCCGGTACAGCCATAAGCCGAGGAAACACACCCTGAGGCCCGGTGGTCCCCCAGATAGTGGCGGGAGTCCACGGCGTCGCAGGCAGATTCAACGAGCCGTCCGGGCGGGTCCCCGCCGTACCCGCCAACCACGCCTCGCCCACGCTGTAGAAATGGTCGAAAAAGACAGACTGTTTCTCAAAGTCAACGCCCTCAAACTTGGCGTACCTCGGCTGCCAGCCTGGCGGCCGAAACAACCGCTCGAGCAGATCCTGCGCGGATTCGATGACGTTCGCCTCCAAAGGACCATCAGGGAGGCCGTCGCCGCTCAGAAACGCCCACGTGACCGAGTCTGCCTGCGAATTGAGCACAGATCGCAGAGTAACGAGCATGTTTATCGCGGCATACTGCTGCAGTGAACGCGGGTTCGACAGACCGAGTGTCTCCGCCAGCCTCTGAACGGATGGGGAACTGTCCAGCAGAAGACGCACGCTAAACGTGGGAAACACCATCTGGCCGAATATCGTTGCGAGAAAGAAAATGGCCACGGACTGAGGGCGAGAGTTAGCTGGGCCGAGCATCCATTGCGGCTGGGTATCGTTCGTCAATTGCACGGTCTTGACAAAGAGGCTGACTTTGAAGGGCATCCTCTCCGCATCCGTCACAGGGGCTGAGTTGCCAGAATCGCCTTGCCGTTCGAGAACGAGCAGGGCCCGGGCCACGAGATAGATGGCCGCGACATCGGCGTCAAGGCGGCGTACGATAGGCAGCTGTGACAGAAGCAGCAAGACTTTGGCCTCGAGATAGGGGTTCGTGGCGTGCAGTGCATTAGCGCGACGAAGAAGCGATCTCACGAGATGCTGAGCGGTTGCGGCATCCCCGGCTCGGTCGTACAAGAGAGCCAGTTTCTGTTCCCGCTCGATTCGCCGCTCCAACGACAACGCTTGTCGACCGGGAAGGAAGTCTTGCAGCTCGTGGATAAGGGCGGTGTTGGCGAGGGCGTCCTCCCACTGCTCGTCGTCGGTATCAACCTCCACCAGACACTTCAACAACCCTATCCGTATCGCCACCTGGTTGGACCCAGTCATGAGCTCCTCTTCCAGGGCCCTTCGGACCACACGCCGGGCTTCGTCAAACAGTTTGCGCTTCCGCAAGCGCGCCACCTCCCCCTGGACATCCAGAAGCGTGGCGCCTGAAACCGTCAGGCTGTTGAGCCAATGCGGAATGTTGCGGCCACGAAACGGGTCTTGGGACACAGTGTCTCCATTGCTCTCAGCTATCCACGACAGATACCGCTCCCGCATCGACCAAAACGGTTCCGGATTGTCCACGTCGGCCACCAGGCCCTGCCAACCAAACTCTAGTGTCTTGACGGCGCGTCGCGCGTACTCGAAATCGATACCAGTGAGACGTGCCAACACCGCGTCCAGGTGTGGCTTCAACAGTGGAACCAAGTCGCCCTCTCGGCTCTGGCGGCCATCGAACTGTCCGGTTCGGAATACCGTTGCCGATAAGATTGTCTCCAGCATCACAGCACAGCGGAGGCCGAGATTGACAATCTCCTGCGGAGTGCCAACGTTAGGGATGGGCTCCCGTTGGCCGCAGACCATCACCGCCACGACAGGGTCGACGACCGGTGGTTGCTCAAGCAAGTGAATCCCACGCTCAAGAGTCTCCTCAAAGGCTACGGCGAGCAGCTCGTAGCGCGTCTTATCCGCAAACACGCCCTTGCTCACATTGGAGACGAGCATCAGGACGCTCCACTCGGCTAGGACATTGCCAGCCTTCCGGTGCAGCGCGGCGAGGAGAGCACCGTAGTAATTGTAAAAGTTCAAGCCGATTTGCTTGCGCGTTTCCGTCCAGTCATCACGCCAGTAAAACTTCGAGAACGGGAACGAAAGACAAGACTGCAGCTGGAAGCACGAGAAAGCGTCCTGAAACGGGCCCCGTACCATGCTAAAATCCCTGCTCCCTCGGAGGTAGAGCGTCAAGATGGGGCTAAGCCGATGGTAAGGCTTCTGGGGATCGTTCTGGGACCGAACAGCCGCGGGCGAGTCGATGAGGTCAAGGCCGCGGAGGTCACGGATTAGCGTGTCAACCTGGGTACTCATCCGCTTGGCCATTTTTGCGTCACCGACAAGAGCCGAGACACGGGCGAAGCCGTCGGGCTCGTTGAGAGTGTTGAAGAACATGAACGTGGCGATCTCGATCTGCGAGGATGACACCGATGGCTGCTCGACTCCGAACAAAATTTTCTGGATGCGCGACCTATCACGCATGACGCCCAGGCCGGCAAACATCATATAGGTGACGATATCCTCCATGGGAATGACTTCCCAGAACATGGCGAGCGCGGCTGGGTGAAGTCGAGGCTTGAAATCGGGTGAAATCGGATCCTCTGCACTGGCACCGCTGCGCTCTGCAAAGAGACGGGCAAGACGGATCGATAAGGCGGCGTCGAGCACTTCCTGTGCACACTCATCACAGTACCGACTCAGTTGCCGGATAATTCTCGACTCGCCGTCCATTTCAACCAAGTCCACCTGGAACTCGATATCAGCTCCCTCCAGCAGCCTGGGTAAGTATTCCTTGATTCCGAGCGTCTTCTGGCAGAAATCGTAGGCCAGCATCTTCAGTGCCAAAGGGTTTCCGTTGACTAGCTTGACCAGGCCTTCGAGGTATTTGGCGGTGTCCTGCTCAAGAGACAAGGAGGAATTAGGGCCGCCGTGATGCGATATTAAGTCCGAGAAGAGGCTCATTCCCCGAGACGTGGGAAGGCCAGTCATCCGCAGCGAGAAGGTGGGTTTCTCGGCTTGCGTCGAGGGAGCCAGGTTGTCGAGCCAGGATTCGGGGTGGCGAGACACCATCACGAAGAAGCTTGCGCCTCCAAAGACATCGGAGAGAAAGCCCTTGAGCAGCTTCTGCTGCCGCCTCTTTGTCCGGCCGTCGGAAAAGTTCCAAGCTTCGAAGTGATCGAGGACGACTAGATGCCGGTTCTCGTTGAGATATTGCACAATCTCCGAGGCACGGCCTGTCGAGCCCAGCGCAAACTCGGCGATGTCATCTTTAAGATAGGCCATGTCAATCCCGGCGGGCTCTTCTTCATCATCTCTCAGGCCCAGGTCCAGGTAGCAGAGTCCCTCGTTTTGGATCAAGGATGTCTTGGACCACCACTCACTAACGCTGCGCATCAACGCCGTCTTCCCGATCCCCGGCTCGCCCCAGAGAATCCCAACGTTTGACTCCATAAGAAGGGCACTCTCTAACAAAAGGATATCGGATTCGCGACCAACAACGTCCTGGGGCGGCGGTTGGAGAGTAGCCGAGAGCTCCTCCGTCGAGGGGGCAGGCCGAATAGCCCGTGTAACCAGAGCATGGCTCTCGACCCCAAGTCTGTGGAAGCACCTGGGAACGAGATAGTCAAGCACTTCCACGGAGAGGCCATACCGTGTCTGCTTGGCTGGGTGTTCATGCATAGCTGCCCTTGCATCTCGCAAGGCAGCTGGGAGAGTGAGACCATCGAGGAGCACGGCCTTGTAGAAAGCCCGGACCATTTGGTCGACGGCGGATGAGGCTATCTTGTAGGACATAGCCGCGACGGTGAGAAGTCCCCGACGCAGGAGGGTGGTGGCGATGTTGGAATCCGCGGCACCCGTCGCCGCGGCGGATCGGCACGCGTTGAGGACGGCGTACTTCACGCCGTTCTTGACGAGAACGTCTGCAACCTCTCCGGCGTTTCGCGGATCAGCGGCGAAGGTGAGTTTCCCTCCTTTGTGTGTCTTTCGGAGAAAGACCAGGGTGGACCTGGAGGATGTTAACATGTGTTATTTCTGAAGATAACTAGTGAGATGTTCGTACGTGGTTGGCGTCGCTTCTCCGTGCATGTCAAAGTGCACAACGTCGAAGAAGCCATTGGGCTTGCTGCCGAGATGGGCTTCAAAAGCAGCGAATGTCCCCGGCCGGACGATCTCGACTCGCGCGCCCCCTTCAGTGAGATCGGCGACCTTGACGATGGTGGATGAAACGAAGCGATGTGGGATGTCTCGGTCCATCTGCGGTCGAGCAATAACAACGAGGATGTTGGTTGTCTTGACTTCGGTGTGGTTCATCCCGCCTACGCCATCGATACCTGATGGCTCGGAAATGACGCATCTTGTCACTGTTACGGTGGATGGTTGTCCTGAGGATGACCAGAGAGTGGGATCTTCCAGTGATTCCCAGAAAATGTCTTCGCCTTGCCCGTGGATAATCTTGACGAGGACGGGCTGATGTTCTGTGTTGAGGTGTGGGAGAGCCAAGCTCCGGGAGAGTTTACGCCCGTATGTTAAGACCAGTTCCCGAGCTTCCTGGGCCTTGGATGTCTGGAAGGGGTCATCTTCTGCATAGTCTTCGAAGTACCAACGGAGCAATCGGTGGTCGTCGTTGGTGCAAAGACTTGGAAGGTCAACCTCTGCCGAGGAGCTTCCAAGATCGATGCGAACTCGGCCGCCGGGGAGTGGGATGATACAGACTTCGGCCATTCCGTAGATGGTAAGACGTTTGGGAAAGATGCGTCGAGTTGGACATTGTTTCGTCTCTCGAGCTGAACCATAGTCGAAGCTCAGGGGGCCGGGAAGGAGAAAGCGTGCGGGGCTCGGAGAATGCCCCTCAGCTGCATTGCGGCTGAGCATCGAACCGATAAATGCGAGTCGGAGCGCAGCACCTGCCTCAAACAGCCACATCCCACAGATTCGGACAAACAAGAGAACAACTCAGAGAACCATGGCCCCTCTACTCCCCAACGACCCTGTCTTCTTTCGTCTCCGCGGGCCCGTCCTGCCTCCCGGCGAAGAAGCCGAGCAGATGCTCGGCCGGGTGGTGCGTAACTTTGCACAACCCCTCGGCGGCGGGTACTCTCCAGAGGATGGCGGAGGCTTCGCCATCGGGCCCCCGATCAAGACCAAGTGGCTGCGAGCCAGTGAGGTCTTCTCCCGGTCCACCTCAGGGCACATCGAGCTGCGGCTGCCAGCAGCAGCGGGACGGGCTACAGCACAGCTCGAAGGAGCGCATAACTTCTCGCTCACAAACAGCGAAGTCCTTGCTGTCGAGCTCCGTCACCAGCCCGAAGTCTTCCGAAAGCTGCTGGCCGATGCCGAGACAGGGGCGTGGATTCGCGCGAACTGCAAGCTGAACCATCCCTTGTACATGGTTACCGGCCTTCTGGTCTGGCGCGACGCGGTGCAGGAAGAGAGCACGGAGAAAAAGGTCGCCGGCGATGGCAAGCTGAACGTGGGGGCGGTTGCGGCGGCCGCAGCGACGGTAGCGACGGGCGGGGCAGCGGCACCCTTTGCGGCGCTCGCCGGCGGTGCCGGAGTGGGCGGCGGCGGAGAGAAGGTCGAGAAGCGGGAGCAGAAGAAGGAAAGCGGGGACAGCCAAGTGTTTGCCATCGAGTACAAGGTCGTGCGGCGGAGGAAACGGAATGTGGTGGGTGGGTTCGCGCCGGCGCTGAAGGGCTACGGGCCGGCCATTGATGCGGACCGTCAGTACTCGTCGCCTGGCAGTGGTGTTGCAGCGGACATCAAGTCATCGGCAGAAGCAGAAGAAGGAGATCTTCCTGAGTTGGCGATGGACTTAGCATGGGTTGACATGGCCGAGGAGTTGGCTGGCGATGATGCTGAACTGCTGACTGACAAGGTCGAGGCTGGGGGGCGCCATGTTGAATTTGTGGAATTTGAAGCGGAAGACTGAGTCCAGTTGACAGTCGCGTCGTGGCGGAGACTCAAGGAGAGAAATCTTGTCAGTCATCTGGATCTAGAAGGCCCAGCTCCAACGTTCACGGTGGAACCAGGCTCTCGGTTGACAAGCATACCTTACTCAACGCAGTACCAAGACGTCCCCCTCAGCGCCGCAGTGTGTGGGTAACAGAAAACACACCGTCTGGATGTGCAACGCCCACCCCATGCCTCGAAGTGTGATGCGTAGAGCTGCGTGTTGTTGTACGCGAGGACCAAAGCGTCTGTGGAGAGGCCTGCCGGCCGCTATGTTGGAAGGGCTGAATGCTGTCAGGACTTGAGAACCAGATGCTTAGGCCGACAGCACGTTCAAGTCGAGGCCTCACGCCTTCCGCACCGGACTCCAAAATACGAACAATCCAAACTCGGTGTTCGAGGAGTCGTGAAAGCCTCGGACCGAGTCCGAGCAAAACCAAGGGGGTTAGGGTTTGTTGCCAGAGCTTGGTGGATGAACTCACTCACGAGCGTGAGGTAATTAGCCCTTTAAAACACGGTTTTGCAATGGCGCATCTTATTTTCCATGCCCTTCATCGCCTGTTTGGTCCTAACGGAATTCTGGCTTGCTGATTGTTGGTTTGGTTTCCTTGGACACTGGAGATGTTTTGGGGAAGACCCCGCCCAATCAAGGACCAGGCTCATGGGGGGTGCCCCGCTCTTGCAACTTAACAACTTCACAACACAACCTCGCCAGCTTCAGACAGCGCGACAACCTGAGATCCTCAGCAGCTCTTGCTCGCTGTGTATTCTCCAAAAACTCTCTTGCTCCAGGTTCTCGACCTCACACTCACACCCAAGCGCCTCCCCACCATGGCGTCGCGCAACTTCAGCACAAACACAGCGCAGCGGCAGTCGATGGCCTTGTCAGGAGGTGCCGTGAAGGCCAGACAGCTAGTGCGTTCGCATTTTCCCTCTGTTCCTTGTTAAATTCCACTGTTTCTAACCCTAGCGTCCATGACTAGGCCCAGCTTCAGTCGCAGCTGGCTCAGCTCTCGGCCAATCTCGCCGACACCGAGAATCTCTTGCGCATGACGAGCGTGCAGGCCGAGGCCATGCGGGGACTGGGGAGCTGGCATGCCGGGCTGTAAGTTTCTCGCCCCATGCCGACCCTGCTTGAGCGCTGCTAATCCCATCCCACCTGTGCCCAGGCTCATGGCCTCCAGCAAGGTGCTTGGAGAGGAATCCGTCCAACCACAGCAAGGCAATCAGACATGACACCTGAGAACGGTGACGACCCCGGGTGTAAGGGGCTGGCTAGCCGGATAGGCCATGGTCGTGATGATGGTCGGTGTTTAGAGCCAGCCTCAACCTTTGCGAATGTGCTCCGGCAGGGGGACGCCACCCGTGTCTGGCACTCGATCTGTTTTCCGCCGCGGCCTCGCGGCGCTGACCGGATATCTCCTCTCCCTCCCACACGTATGGCACTTGCGCACCAGAACATCGGCCCAGGGTTTCTTGGCTCCTTTGCTCCTGTTCTCGATTGCGAATGTGCAAGACTCGCCATCGATGAGGACTGAATCGCAAAACTTGCAAATCATCTGCTTGACTGCCGGCTTGAGGCGAATCCTGGTCTTGAGGGAGACGGCGCGCAGATCGGTGGCCAGCCGCCTGCTCATGCCCTCAAGGGCCGCTTCGGGCTGAACATTGGAGGTCTTGGTGGAGTTGGGCCGGATTGAGGAGAGGGTGACAGCGGCCTGTTGAAGGAAGGAAATGCGCGAGTAAATAGCCCTGTTCTGCACCCCGCCACCGCCGGCTTTTCCCTTTGCCATAGTGAGTGCCTAAGTAGACAGGCTTCCAATCCAGTCCAGGCGTTGAGTCGAAGCGAGGACGTGCGCTTTGTTCTTTGTTGTGGTTTTGTGTCACAAGTGGGTGTTTGCCCACTACGTGGGCAAGAACCCGCTTGTTACGCCTTGCTATCGCTGCGGCGTGTCCTTCGAGTGTAGTTACGCCTTGCTATCGCTGCGGCGTTCTCTTCGAGTGGGAAACTCCCTTGGTGGTTGGTCTTTACGCGTCGAAGAAGTCTTAGCAAGCCAAGACCTTTCGGCGTGCCCCGTGCTAGCGCCAAGACTTTTTGGCCCAATGAGAACCCGCAAAATGCACTAACAGTTTAATCCTAGTCCGTACATACAAATTTATTAGCAGCTGTTAGTACATACCCTTGTGCGCCACCAAAGCTGCCCGCAAAATGCACTAACGTACTACCCGTAAAATCTGGACCGAGCTGTAGTCTATTATAGAAGCGAACAGGGCCAAAATGCTCGAAATCGTCGGTCTTGGCCTGGACCCGAAAATGGAAGGCAGGTGGTCTGTGCAGAAGCTTTCACACGCCCAAGCCATCAGCCGCCTGACTAAGCCGCAACGGGTTAGAGCTCCCTCCCGTCAGGTTTTGAGGCTGTGCCATTTCTGACCGCGAAGGTCGATTCGCTTTCTCTCCCTGACCAGGCCTTCCACTCTCCATCACCGACCCGATCCAACAACACTCGGAAGGCTGTCACCATCGTCAACGCGCAATCGCGACACCTCATCCTCGTTCTCCCATCCCCAGTAATTGATTTTGCTGGAAATCACGACAGCCGGCCTCGCGTCGACCGATTTCTTTGTTTTTATCCACCAGTCCCGGTCGCGTCAGCGCTCCACACCAACCGCCCAACATGTCTGGCGAAGAGGATCTCATCGACTACTCCGATGACGAGCTCAACAACGATACCGCCGCCCCGGCCGCCAACGGAAAGAAGGGCGACGCCGCTGCTGCGGCTCAGAATGTCGACAAGAAGGGCTCCTACGTCGGCATCCACTCGACCGGTTTCCGCGACTTCCTCTTGAAGCCCGAGCTCCTGCGCGCCATTGCCGACTGCGGCTTCGAACATCCCTCGGAGGGTTAGTCTTGACAAGTTTCATCCCCAGCTTATCGTTACATCCCTCCTACCCCTCCCACGGGTCCGTCCATCTCGCAAGCAAGCAAAGAAGAAGAGAAAATACAAGCAAAGCTGCCTACGCAATGCAAGAGCGGTCGGGAAACGGCGTTCATTGTCGGCGCGGCGCACAACAAGGGGACAATGGCGATCGGTCCTCGTCATCGGCCATTGTGCTGTTTGGATTTTCCCATTCCCGGTCGAGAGGAGATCCTTTCGGGCACCGCTGAGCTCCGGCGCAAGCGATACATGCCCTGCAGATGACCTTCGTCATTCTGCCCGATTGAGTCGGCATTCCGGGAAGCGGCGAGGTCGCTAGATGGCTTGCTTTTTGGGCTCCATGCGTCGATCTCGTCGCGGGACTCTACCATGGGACACCGCTCCCCGACTCAGTTGCCGTGCGCCGGCTACTTGAGGTAGTCGGTGAGGATCTATGATGGTGCCGCTCGTACCGGTCGCACATCACGCTGGTTGCGCCTGCTCGATTGGTTGTTGGAAACAGTACGAAATGGGGAAGCGAGGGGATTGCGGATGAGACGCTGAAGTTTTGCTGCGACGATGGACGGGCCTATCCTTTTTGAACACACACCGTCCGCCGTACCCGTCACATTTGCATACCCGATTCTAATACGGTCCCCGACTACAGTTCAGCAGACATGCATTCCCCAGGCTATGCTCGGCGGCGACATCATCTGCCAGGCGAAGTCCGGTCTCGGCAAGACTGCCGTCTTCGTTCTCACCACCCTTCAGCAAGTGGAGCCTGTCGCCGGAGAGTGCTCGGTGCTGGTTATGTGCCACACCCGCGAACTGGCTTTCCAGATTCGGAACGAGTATAACCGGTTCAGCAAGTACATGCCGGACATCAAGACTGGCGTCTTCTATGGCGGCACTCCTATCCAGAAGGACGCCGAGATCCTCAAGAACAAGGAGACTCATCCCCACATCATTGTCGGCACCCCGGGTCGTCTCAATGCCCTTGTCCGCGACAAGCACCTGCGGCTTGGAAACGTCCGCATGTTCGTCCTGGACGAGTGCGATAAGATGCTTGACCAGATTGGTAAGGTTCTTGCTCATGCTTCTGTCTCGTCACACTGCTGACCGAGCCAAGATATGCGTCGCGACGTTCAGGAGATCTTCCGTGCCACCCCGCAGCAGAAACAGGTCATGATGTTTTCTGCCACGCTCTCTGACGAGATCAAGCCCATCTGCCGGAAGTTCATGCAGAATCCCACGGAGCACTATGTCGACGAAGACACCAAGTTGACGCTCCACGGCCTTCAGCAGTACTACATTCCTCTCGAGGAGAGAGAGAAGAACCGCAAGCTGAACGAGCTGCTCGACGAGCTTCAGTTCAACCAAGTCATCATCTTCGTCAAGAGCACGCTCCGCGCCACTGAGCTCGACAAGCTCCTGCGCGAGTGCAACTTCCCCTCGATTGCCGTCCACTCCGGTGTCAGCCAGGAGGAGCGGTAAGTTGCGATTCCTGTGTCAGACTGGGTTGAAGTTGGGTGCTGACTCTCCGCATAGCATTCGCCGGTACAAGGAGTTCAAGGAGTTCAATAAGCGTATCTGCGTGGCCACCGACGTCTTCGGCCGTGGTATCGATATTGAGCGGATCAATCTTGCCATCAACTACGATCTGCCTGCCGACGCCGACTCGTACTTGCATCGTGTCGGTCGTGCTGGCCGTTTCGGCACCAAGGGTCTTGCCATCTCCTTCGTCACCACCGACCAGGACAAGGAGGTCCTCCAGCAGATTGAGAAGCGCTTCGAGGTCGCTCTTCCGTATGTTCTCTTCTCGCCTCTCTCCGCGAAATACCTGCTAACCCCGCTTCCAGCGAGTTCCCCAAGGAGGGCATTGACGCCTCGACCTACATGGCTGCTTAAGCCCGGCGGTGGTTCCTTTTCATGAATGATATCTTGGGGGGCACGGTCTTGGCTTGGTTGTTTTTTGAGGGCCAGCTCTCTGGCGTTCGTTCTTTGCTGAGGTAGTCGGACGTGGACCAAAAGGGGCGAGGCTCAGAACGATAACAAGACTGTCATTTCTGCGGTGTGCGGCCCTACACTAGGTCATGTAAAACTAGATGGTCTCATACTGGAACAATGCTGTCCATCTCTCCTCGCTGTGCTGCGTGTGCCGAGACGATGCTTTCATCCCACTTTGGAGGTGAGAGTGTTCAAAGAGGACGCTGACGACGAGGTCTGCTAGGTGTTAAACTCAACCTGAGTGCCTTGTTCATGCAAGATGGTTTGGTTGGCTTGGTTGCCCTGGAACACCTTCCGGTCTGAACACCCAGCGTTGAGTCTCTGGGTATCATCGGGTCAAGGGAGTGTGCCCGTCGTGGCTTGGGGGTCACGAGGTCTGGCGCGGCTCTGGCGCGGCTCTGGCGAGCTTGTGGCGGTTCTGGCCAGACTAGGGTCGATGTTGTCTCTCTCATTCATTCCTTGATCGTGGATGCATTCGTTCTTTCGTGGCGTGGATGACACTTGCAACCTTGTCTGACTGTTCAGACGGTCACTAGCACGGCGGCGGGGACGGTTCCTTGGTCTCAATCTGACCCCATCTGACTCCCTGTCTGCATGCCTCGAGATGAGGTTTGAGAGCCGTGCCGCTCGCCTCGGCGCCATGAGTGTGGTTTTAGTTTTTGGCGTGGACGCGGGTGACGGCGTGGCAAACACGGGTGAACGCGTGCTCTGCAGCTAGCCTGCTGACGGAGATGGAGAACGAGGTGGCCATTCATGTTCATTCCCGCCGCGGTTGCTGACTGAGAACAGACGGGCAGCTCGGAACCCTGAAGCATCAACTTGGGACGGGGGGTTGGGCTTGGCGAGGTAAGAAGGGGCAAAGCACGGGGATACTGATTGTCCGTTTTATCGCGGTGTGTACTATGTAAAGCGACGTTGCGGAGAGAATGACTGTCATCCGTCATCGTCGAGATGACCCACGGCGCCATGTTCCTAACCGCTGCCGGTGCCTTCTCGGGCTGGTCACCGGCGGCGCCGGGTCCTAGTCTTGTGTGCCGGCCGGGGGGCTGATTCACCTCACCGTCGACAGACAAATGCCCAGTGAGTGTGTTGGGCCCCCGGATGGTCAACGGGTTCTCTGCTTGCCTAGTCACGGAGGAGGATCATGCTGCTGCCTGCGCTAAGAGCCCGGGCAATCCTTCTGCTGCGATGCAACAACGAGGCGCCAGAAGCCCCGTTTCCCCAGGAAAGCCTAATCAGGATCTTGTGTCAGAGCTTGGGAGCAGGGCTGTTCGACGAGGCTCATTTGGATGATTCATGGTTCATCATTGCGTTTGCGACCCCGAGTAACCACGAGCGATGCAGTTAGTGTATTGTCAAGACCGTTGTCGTCATCGACAAAGCCGGCGCGGTGTCCCGTTCTTGGAGGCTGAGCTGAGGCATGCCAGCTCTGACCAGGGGAGGCATCAGCTCCCCCCAGTTGGGAAAGCTGAGCGGACTTGCGAGAGCTGTTTCTCATCAGGGTCACTGCTTGCCGGGACTTGATCGACCCACAAGGCCGGTGTTGTTGGCTGCGTTGTTGGCCGGCTGGACAAGCTCTTGGGCCCCGTTGCAGGCCAACAAGCCAATGCTGCAGTGGACTGACAGCGGGGTTGTTGTGAGCTGAGCCCTCTCGTGTGGAATTTCGTGTCAAACGGACAGACGGCGTGATCAGCCTCGGGGTGGCCAGCTCCTCCTGAGCGATTGTGTGGTCACCTGATGCTGTTCTGGCAGGGCAGACAACTGACAGTCTCCTGAGATGGAGTGGGAGTCAGCTGTCTCCGGCGTGGTCCGACATCGCGCTTGTCTTTCCGCCGTCGTGGTTTCAAGCGGGGAGCAATTTCAGGTTGAGTCATCCTCCAAGCATCCAATGTTTTCCCGGGCTGAGCTTTTCTCGCTGGTCAGATGCTCGGCACATGATTGGCTGTGCTGGGACCTGGCCAGCCGTCATCCAAAGCCTTGGGTTGAGCGCACTCGAGCCTGAACGGGTTGTGCATATCAGCCGGAGCAGGAAAGGGCTGGTCGTCTGCCTTGCGGGATGGCGACAGCATCATTCTCGATTCTTCGGTGTTGGGTTGCCCTGCATCCACAGCACATTGTCGTGCCACCAACCAGGCTGCCAGCGGGCAACACACTGACTGGTTGGCCGGCTTACTGTCATTCGGAGGTCTCAATGCAGTTGGTGAACGGCGCCGGAAAGCGGGGGAGGCACCGCAGGGGATGCTCTGATTGGAGGGAGATCCGTTTTCGATCCCGTTGACGTCGACTCGATGCCGTTTCCCCCTCGGTTGGCCCCTCGCTCTTGTTCAAACCTCGCATGTATCAACCTGTTCGCGAATGCTGCTGCGAGTTTGACTGGGCAACGAAGGCCGCCCTGTGAATGCGAGCGTGCCATTGCAGGGCTGAGCCAACCAACGCACGATGCAAGCACCGGCCGGGCGAGAGAGGCGAGGATGTGAACATAATCACGCTCGCTCCTCCGAGCCATCAAGCTCACCTAGCCAGAGCCTACTGGTTGGGTGCAATGTGTCAGAAGGAAGCCCAAGATTCGTCCCAGCCGGCCAGGGCTGTGCGAGGGCAATGATGGGGGCTTTTCGTTGGCGCTCCGCGACTCCGAGCACAGCCTGTCTGCATTGCGGGGGAGTCGCACAAAGACGCTGGGCCTGGGAATGCGATCGCCGTCAGGGTTGTGTCATGATTCAAGGAAGAGGGTGCCAGGCCGTTGATGCGTTCGCCCAGATCCGGAGAGGGACTGACTCCGTCCCTTGGAATCAATTTCGCGATGCTCCATGTCTGTGCTGAAACGGCCACGGCACCAGCCATTTGTCGATGTTATCCCAACAACTCGATTGGGCGGCTGTGCAAGGACTCGACAAGGAAAATGCACTGGCCACACCTGTCTTGATGCGGATGCTTGTGGAATGGAAATCAAACGTATTCGTAAGATCGGGTTCCTGCGGGATGCAGGGTCAAGGGGGAGAGTCGACTGTCATTACCGGAACCTCACGTTATTCGCAGGGGAGGTGGTGTTGATTTCGTGGCCGATGGAAAAGTTTTCCGCGGCTGGACGTCCTCTCCCTGGGTGGCGCAAATTACAGCTCTTGCACACACCAGCTCCGGCGGCTGGCCCATCATTCATTTGGCGCGCCCACGCACATGATTCTGTTGGAGGTGAAGGCTCTCCAGGAGCGACGGATGCATGACTCAACTCTCCGAATGCGACACTCGGAGACCTGACGCTCGATGAGGCCTCTCTTTGCAAGCGTGTGAAATCCTCGAATTTCTGCTGACAGTCAATGACGAGCTGGCCACCCCGCCAGCCCGGCGCAGCAATTGTGGCTTTTGCCGTCTCGTAAACGTCGGGCCAAAACCAGAAGCAACTCCCTCCCAGGAACCAAGAAAAACGGACAAGACGAGGCAACGGAGAAGGGGGGCGTGGTGGCCGGGGTGGTGAGCACTGAGCAGTGATGATGCAGTGCCTTCGAGGCTAGGCCGCTTCCAGCGACCCAAGAAGCGCTAGACAGGGGGCGACGGGGATGACTTGGCTTCGCTCACAGCCTGGCGCGAAGAGCTGGCCACCCACAACACACCCACTTCCCGGCCCCGCCGCTCGTGCAGCAGAGACGGCCAATCATGAGCTCGCCGATTTTACCATTCTTCCCATCCTGCGGGCCAGTTGAAACTGCGAGGGTGTCTTGCCTCCGGGTGGTGTTGAGCCGGCAGATTTTGACGACAGAGGAGGGGCGGAGGGGCGGAGAGGGGGGGGGGTTCAAGAAGAACTGCGCGCAGAGACCCAAGGGCTACTGGGTCGTCGTTGGTGTCGTGGTGGTTGGCGCCGTCGCCATCGCGAAGGCATTCGCTGACTTGGGCGGAATGAGAAATGAAGCCGAAAGCAGCGTTGGTCGCTGAAATGGGTGTGCCAGTGATCTCGCCAAGATTCGACTCCGCTTGGGTGCTGACTGCCGCGAACGGCTGGGGCCAGGTGTAAGTCAGAGTGGAGGTTGGGGTGGTGCAGCAGGGGCCCGGCGGGCTGATCTGGCGCATCTGGCTGGCTGTGGTCGCCCGCAAGTGGTCGCAGCTGCAAGCCTGCAGTGCGCTGCCAGTTTGGCACCCCCCCGTGGCATCTCCAATGTCCCCGGCCATCCCATTCAAAACTGCGCCAGTGCCGTGCCGAGACGCTCCTCTCCCTCTTCTCCCCATCGAGCCGCCATGATGCTCAACCTCAAGATCTAGGAAGAAGCGGCTCTCCCGCAGTCTGCTTGTGAGATCTGTGTATCCTCTCTCCTCTCAGCCTTTCCATCCCATAATCCCATCGTCCCAATTCTTCCTTTTTTCTTCTTTTATTCGGCTTGCAGGTTGTTTTGGTTCTCGTTTCGCCCAGATCCGCACCCACGACTTGCACGAACATCTTGTACCCCCCGTCCTCCCGGATCCAATGATTGCCAGTCTGTTTGTCTAGGACGTTGACCTTTCTCGCGACGCATTCACTTGCTTGCTGCGACAAAGGAAAACAGGACCAGCAGACTCTTCTTTCCCCGTCGAGACCGAACGTTGAACGACGAGACGAGCCTTCTCGCCCGCTCTGCGCCGCGCTCGACACACCACCCATCCCGGCCCACCACCAGCGGTTTCTTCGAACCAACCCAGCCCGACCCCAACACAAGGAGCCCGCCGCCCATCAAAGAAAAAGGCGAGAAAAAGCCAGCAGGGCAAAACAAGTCACCACCACTCATTTTTTACCCACTCTGTACTCATTGCAGGCCGGTGACCAAGCCCAAGTCGCCACACAGCCTACGCCAAAGGACCCAGTTCCAGGCTCCCGTCGCTCCGGCCCCACTCTTGCCAGCTGGGACCACCTGATTTTTCCGCACGCGGCAAGTGTCGGTAACCTGGACCCTCGCCACACTGACGGGAAGAGTCATCGAGACAAGGGGCCACCCGAAGCCGGCCACGGCCATCCTTATCTGAGTCTCGCCCGGGCAGACACGCGCTCACGCTCCCAAGGAGTCACCTATCGTTGCCTCCTCCGAGGCCGATTGCCCATCGCGTCCTGTCTGCAGGTGTTAAAAAGGCGTCCGATGATCTCGCAGCCTCACGTCATTCAACACACGCTGGTACCTGCATAGCCTCTCCCACACCTCCCCCACGCAGCAAAGTCCCGACCAAAGCTTCAACCGACCTACCTGCCTGCCCGCGAGTCACTGCCGCTGCCTGCCGCCATCTCGCCTCGCCGCCTCACACATTCCGCCGCCCGCCCCCGTCTCGCCATATGGTAGGGTACTAGCCGCCATATAAACCTCCACACCACTCTTCCGCCTATCCCAGCGAAAGACACTACACGATGCCTCTTGAGAGCATTGTATTGACCCCAGTTGCCGTCTCCGCCCCGTCTACCGGTCTGATCGCTCGTGCAAAGCTGGCTTCTCGCGCCCTGCTCTAGAAGCCCGCCCTCCCCTTCGGCATTCACAGCTCCGCGACAACCATTGTGGCTTGTTGCAGAGCTCGCATATCGATAGGTTCACGATCTGTTCAGCACCACTCCCTCGGTAGACCCCGCGCGACGGCAACTGGAACTCATTGGACGCGCCTCTATCCTCCCTAACCCATCACCATGATGCGCGACATCTACGAACCCGCCTCCTCCCTCCCCCGCAATGCGCCCTACAACCTCTCGCTAGCTGCTTCGGCTTCCTCCTCCGCCTCCTCCTTCTGGTCCGACGTCTCGTCTCAACACTCCGACGACTCCGTCTCGACCGCCCCGTCCTCCTACTCCGAGTCGTGCGACTCATATTACTTCCCAACCTCCTCGCAGACCTCGGTCAGCTCGCTTGGCAGCTCCTACGACTCGGCCATCAAGCTGCGCGACCCCTGGGCCACTTCCCAAGTCCAGCCGCATACCCAAGCCGAGCTCCCTGCCGAGCTGCGCAAGAATCCCCGGCGTACTTCGACCTCGGCGACTTCGCGCACCGGACGCCCGCCCTCGCTTGTGCGGCAATCCGACCGCAAGCTCAGCTTTGTCGAGAACCTCGTTGGTAAGGAGAATTCCCGCCCGTCATCCTGGACATGCACTCAATGTCGCTCCCTCTAGACACGTCGACCCATATCGTCGAGGCTATCTGGCCCACCTCATCGGTGCCCCCTCGCAATGATGCCGGCGGCAATGCGGTGCTGCCGCTGCGCACCTTCATCCAGGAGACGCTGCGGCGCTCCCGGACCAGCTATTCCACCCTGCAGGTGGCCCTCTACTACCTGGTCCTGATCAAGTCGCATGTTCCGACTTTTGACTTCACCACCGAGCAGCCTGACGACTGCCGTTCCAGCCAGGCGATCCAGTGCGGGCGTCGCATGTTCCTCGCTGCGCTGATCCTGGCGTCCAAGTACCTCCAAGATCGCAACTACTCGGCCCGTGCCTGGAGCAAGATCTCTGGCCTTGACACTCTCGAGATCAACCAAAACGAGATGGCTTTTCTCCTGGCTGTCAATTGGAAGCTCCATGTCACCGAGGAGATCTACAAGCGCTGGGCCGACTGCGTGTCCAAGTTCACCCCGACCCAGCCTCCGTCTCCTGGCGGCGCCGGTCAGGAGCTGTACGAGAGACAGTGCCACGAGTTTCGCCGCATCGTCCTGAGCTTGTCTCCTGACTTGGAGAATCTGGAATACGTGGCACCCTGGTCGCCTGTCTCGACTCCCGCCCAAGAGCTTCCTCCCAGACCCCTTTACACGCCTCCTGCGGAGCGTGTTGGTGGGTTTGGGTTCGATGGCGAGGTAAGCCCGACTCACGGCCTGCCTATCGTGATGGAGCCTGTGCCGTCCATGGCGTATACTCCTGGTCGTCTGGCTCCCGCCCTCGGTCTCCTGCCTACGCCGCGCCTGACCCCACCGACGAGCGGATTCAACACTCCTGCAGCGGGTGCTCTGTCTGGTCTTGTGGGAAGGAGCTCGTCCATGGGCTTTGCCATGGCTCAAGCCTCTGCGTCAGCCGCGGCCCAGTCGGTCGATCGGTGGTCGCCGCCCGCGACATCGTCTCCGATGGCCTACCTCACTCGTCGTTCATCTCTTGCCAATTCCGTCTCGGCTGCGTCCTCGCCCGAATCAATGGTTTCGGATTCTTCCCGGGTTTCACGCTCTTCCTCCATTTCGTCTGCTTCTTCGGCAAGCGCGCCGTCGTCCAAATTGGATGTTCTGGCGCGGTACCGCTATACGAAGCTGGGCGGTGACAGGTTGAGCGTGCGACCAACCATTTCTTCGGTCCCCGAGGACTTCGAGGAGGCATATTTGTCGGCATCTCCCGAGTCCTATGCTGTCCCATCCGGGAAGGAGCTCTGCGAGATGTCGATGGAGACGCCTCTGGCACGCCGGGAACGTGAGATGGACGATGCCGCACGGGCTTTGCAAGAGCTGCATCGCTCTGGCGCCAACCGGCCCGCGATCCAGTCCAAGGCAGGATCCAAGCGGGGCAGGTCGGGCTCGGTTCAGGACGACGTCCGCGAGATGCTCGCTGGGCATTACCACTGCGGCAGCGCCTGGACTCCGACCATGGTTCACAGCCGGGCCGCTGTTGCGGATCACGCCCACCAGATGCCCGTCCGCGCAGGCAGCTACAAGCGAGTCTGCTGCTCGACCGAGGCCGCTCGCGCGCCCCGGATCTCGGCGCTCCACCCCGCCGTGGGAGGGATCGGCGGCCCGGGAATGTGGGAGGGGATCCTCAACTAATATCCTGCTCGCGCATCGCTCCTGACATCTAAAACACCTAATATTTGTTTTACACCTCGACACTGCACACACACAAACACACATATCAACAAGCTATTACAGCAACACCGACCATCTTTGTGATACTACTGTTTCCTTGTATCGTACCTTTTCGGGAGAGGTGACGGAAGGCGATGGCACTTTTGAGTTCCTGATACCAACCTTGGGGACATCTAGGTCATAGACGGCTTAGATGGTGACCAAGGAAAATGGGCAAAAAGCACTCTACGTTCTATTTTTGCATGGTCCTGGATCCCGGGGAATCGGATTGGGTGGGAAGGGGAAAGGGGGAGAAGGCGAAGGCGGAATCCTGGTCAATTCGTTGGGTGGCGAAGGCGGTGGTTGTCCTTATGTACGATGAGTGAGTGGGGGTGGAATTCTTTGCTTTTATCCTTTCTTCTGCGCTGCTTTTGGTTTGGTCTCGGCGATCTCACATACGTGTGGGCGCCGAGGAGGGAAATGGGAGTCTATCTGGAGCATAATGGACGGGGCGAGGCACGGGAGGGAGAGAGAACTGGACGAGCTGCCGATACCGACCGCCAACGCCAGCGCCTTTCTCCTCTTCCATGCCTGAGGCTTCTTTGCATCACACGGAGTTTTAACGGGAACACCTTGGGTTTTCCGCCAGGGAGACAGGGAGAGACAGGGAGAAACAGAGAGACCTCCGGGCCCCCCCGAGGAAACCTGGACAAGACGGACGGAACCCGGATTTCCGATCAGGTATCCCTTCCGAACTACTAGCACGCAGACACACACAGACACACACACACACACAAGATACCACGCTACTGTTAGGCAGAGCAACAGGCAAACTTTTTGACGCTAGTCGCACCGGGCAAAGTTTCTTGCAGGCCCCCCTCCATCTCGTCGTGTCGTTTGGGGTTGACGCGGTTCCGCTGCGAACTCGGCCCGAGGCCGCGCGAGCGAGTCAACGAGACACGGGAGCAAACGTCTGGGCCTGCCTCGATGGGTGAAACTGCTTGTTCAGGGAGATTCCCTCGTGCTCCGTTCGGCCTGCCTCCGTTCAGCCTGGAGTCACGGAAGGCAAGTTATGCCGTGTTTGACAGAAAGCCGCTGACAAAAAAGGGTCTTAGTTTTTTGCGTCTGGTTTGTTGTCGTTCGTCATGCCGCTGAACCTGTCTAACTGCCTCAACTGCCTGGATTAGATGGTCGCTTTCCCGCCTGTAGGTTTATTAGTCCACCGAGTCATGTCGCTGTGGACTTTTTCCCCCGAACAAGAAGGTAAAGAAAATGAAAGGGGACCTCGGGCCTCTCGAAAATGGGTCGTTGCCGAGCGACGGACCCGCCCTCCTACTCCGTGGGGTCGCCGCAGCGGACGCGGCGGGGCCAGTTTCGTCCGTTGCCTCCCGAGTGAGTCATCGGGAGGGGAGGGAACCGCTTGCACCACCCACGCGCAGTTCTCGGCGGCCAACACCATTCAGACCTGATCCGACTCACAACCCCTGGTCAGTTCATGGCTTTTTGTCTGTGGTTTCCGTTTTCTGGAACGGCCGGGGTGCCGCCCACATCACGTTATGACCGTGAGGCGTCTTTCATGCTGAGCGTGTTGGCTTGCCCGCCACGCCATGCCACACTATCCCATGCCATGCCTGGTCCCTGCTTTACACGGTTATGGAGTCACTTAGTCCAACACGCCACGCGGTCTCACGTGCTTTCTCTCCGTTTTTTTGTGCTGAATCAATTTAGCAAGTCATGAGACAGACTCAGACAGGCAGGATGTGTGGGCTGGCCCCGGTTGGGTGGTGGCCCACGCCTCATATTACTATTGATCGTCCGTCTCGCCACCGTCGCCCTTTGCCCTGTCGGCCCGTCTTGTTTGTTGCTGTGCTCTTGTGGTGGCTCGGTGGGTAGGCCGGTGGTGAGTCTCTCTCCGTCTCTGTCCCCGGATGGCTCGGGGAGGGAACTTTGTCCGTCGGCGAGATCCAATACGTGTAAGCTGAGGAGAGGAATCTCCGGTGGGACCCAATACGGGTGAGGTGAGGAGAGGGAACGTCCGGCGAGATGGATGTGGAAAGACTCGTCACCGTTTCCTGCCTTCGGCGGTGCAACCTGCCGAGCCTGCCTCTCTGCTTGCGGTTGGGGGTCCAGACTCGATGGCGGCGTTCACTAATGGTACTTTGAACGGGCTGTCTTTTGCTTGTTGTGTGTATGAAAGCGGGGTTGGCGGTCAGGTCACTACCGTTCGCCTCTTTTGTGGCCTCTGTCTTCATCTCACTTCCTATTACTCCCTTGACCATGTGAGTCAAGGGTGAGTGAGGTTGTTGGGTCATGGTGCGGGCGCTTGAAAGTGGGTTCACTTCGTTGGTATCGCCATGCTTGCCGTGGTGGCCGTCGAAACCCCTCACACTGGTACTTTGCCTGTTTGTGATGCCTTCATGGAAATGAATGAGAGCCCCCATCGCCACAGACGACGTGGAAGAAGCCGAGTGTTCCGAGACCTTTACGTATTCGCCTCGCCTCGGCGAGAGGCATCAATGGCTCGTCACAACTCGGCTGGGGACTTTGTGAACTTTAGAGTCATACGGCACCGTATGGCCTTGAATGAGCCGGTCCAAGCGACTCTCCCTCACGGCCCCATCATTGGGGCGCCGAGACAAAGCCTGTCTGCCAGGCAGCATGGTGGGCCTCCAGCTAGGGTTCTGACAACTGGTGGCGGACTCCCATGGCTGAGGAGAAGGCCACGCGTCAATGCTCCGGGCGGTGCTCGTCAAGTGGGAGATGAACGGCATGTGGGAGCTTGACTCCTTGAGTATCTCTCAAGATACAGTGCCGCAGGGGAGCCGAGAATAAGCGCAGTCATGAAAGACTCTCCGCTTAGAAACGTAAGGGGTGATGGCGGGGCGTGGTAAACAATACCCGGCCCAAGGGGTAGAGCGTCGCATTCGGACTGAAGTTGAGGGCCCGGTGAGGAGGGAGCAACGCGTGCGCCCCTCTGGCACCATGGTCGTGTACGGCCAAACAGATTCGTGCCTGTGAGGCCGGGGCGGGGGAAGGTTGAAGCAGAACATCAACTTGACATGCTTTCGTTGGGTGATTCCCGTTTCGTCGCCCCGAAGACGGATCCAAACTCGCTCCGGGATGAATCTAAAACTGAGTATCGTACCCAAAACACCAGGCCCAGACCTGTTACGAGCATGAGGCAGAGAAGAGAAAAGCGTCGTCAATATGTCCTGTTGTACACGAACAAAACGCACACCGACGTTTCAAACAGCAAGCAGAGAGTTGCGGCTACCCCAAGAGCACGCCACGCCGTTGAACGCCACTCTATCCGATACATGCCCTTGTGCCGCAGGGCGCCCAAAAATAATGGTTCTAGTTCCCTTCTTCCACTCCTACACGCGCACCCAAGTCAGCCAGACTCATCACCCAAAGGGCCACTTCTTGGTCCGCGTCTGCTTGGCGTTCTTCATCATGTTGATCCTCCTCAACCGCTCGCGGTTGCTAGGATCAAGGAGGCCGTCTGTGCCGTCTTCGCGGAACCAGTGGCTCTGGCTGCGTAGACCGCCGCCGTTCATCTTAACCCTCTGCACCTTCCGGAGCTTGATCAGGCCATACCAGCAGACAAGTATGGAAAAGAGGGTCGAGACGCCAGTCACAGCGCCGAAGCCCCAGTTCGTCTCCTCGATGAAGTTCTCGAGATTCATGCCGTAGAGGCCGGCCAGAAAGGTACCCATGGCCAACCCGAGAGTGCCAACGCTGAACTTGAGCTCGAGCAGCATGAGCGAGTTGCGATTGGCATCGAGAATTGCCCGCATACTAGTAGTCACCGTCGGTTAGCATCAGGGCCAGGGGTGGCCGGTCAAGTGGTGAAAAGAAATTTGAGCTGGACATACATTTCCTCGGTATTCCTGATGCTCGACACGAGATTGCTCGCTTCCTGGACCACTTCATCACAGATCTTGGTGTATGATTCCAGGAGAAGCTCGACCTCGGTGTGATCGTCTTCGCCCCTGATCAGGTCATGTGTCTTCTCGGTCAGATACATGTCGGCCAGATCGTCGTCGGCCTCCAGCAGTTCTTCGATGGCGTCGCGGACCAGCTTGGCCTTCTGCTCAAACGTGCTGACCCTCTTTGACAGGACCAAAAGAATCCTCAGCTTCTCTCGGTCGATATCATCCTCGAGCTCGCTGAGAATGCGGATGACGGGATCTCGGACCGACTCAAAGTCGGCCTCCAGCTCGGTCGTGACTGACATCAAAACGGCCTCGAGGGCTCGGAACTCGTAAGGTAGACTGTTTATCCCGGCGGTCTGCTTCTGTTGTAGTTTTCCTTGCAGGTCGTACATGAAGGCCGACTGCGGGTAAGACGAAGTGGAGCCAAAGACGTCAAACAGCAGAACGCGGTTGTGTTTGATGAGGACCTTGAGGTGAAGCAGGTTGAGAAGGATGGCGGACGGGCGGACGAGAATGTGTGGGAGATTCGACGAGTCGATCTTACGGAGATCGCGTGGGAGGAGGCCATACTACCGAGTGACACTGTCAACAAACGATGCCACGCCAGGCGGGCCCATGGGTTGCGGCGTACCTTGGCGATCAGCTCGCTCTTCTTGAGCTCGCCGTCCACCGTGATGACTTTTCCATTCTCGTCCACCTCGGTACACCTCAACCTCGGGTCCAAAGCAGCCTTCGCCGTCAGCGACCTGCGTTTGAAGATTGACCCTGACTCCTCCTCCAGGCGCACCAAGAGGTCCCCCTCCTTGAGCGGATCGCTGTCCTTCTTCTGGTCGGGCCCGAAAATCCATTCCTGCCAGGTCAACTTGTTGCAATCCTCCCTGGGCGGCTGCCGCGAAGAAGCATATCGAAGACCGCCGGCGGCGCGAGTGAGCGAGGCGCTCTTGGAAGTGGCGCCTGGCACCGTGTTGGGCTGCTTGGCTTTCAGCGCCGCCCGTGGGAGAATCGCATCGAGGCCGAAGACTGCGGCGTGGAGGGAAGGTTCGCGGCGGCGCGTTAATATTAAGGAAGGCTTCGTCGTCATCGTCGTCATTGGCCTAGTTGTAATCTTCGCGGCGCAGGTGGTGCAGGCATGGCGGCGAGTCGACAAGCGGGCAGCCGGTGGGTGTGTCGACGTAGACAGGCGCGAGGCGCACTCGGCAAAGCCAAAGCCCTCGGACTGGGAGCGCAGAAATCGCAGCAACCTCCGCGACGGCACTGCGGGCTTCAATGCCGGCGGCATTGTGGGCGCATGGACGCGTGTACTCGAAGGGCTGGGTCACTCCGGCGCTTCGAAGGCTTGAACTCGTCGCATCAGGACTTCCAAGTCTCAAAAGTCAAAAAGTTGGAAAACTGAATTATGGGTCTCGGGAGCCTCCGAACCCCCACAGGATGTGGATACACCCGGGGTTACTGGTGGATTCATCAGTCAAAGACAGCATTTGGCTGGTGGCAGGTGTGGAAATAGTGACAGAGGATTGTCCCTAAACACTCCCGTTGTTAGCCGTTTCTGAGAACCCCGAATTCGTCTCTCAACCTCAAACCCTCAACTTTGGGTCTGGAAGAAAACAAAGTACGGCAACAAATCACACCCACAACAACTATCACTAAATTTTGCCATAGGATCCGCAGTCCTGACGCGTCCGCTACCAGAACCACCAAGTCGTACAGGCTGTCCATAGTACTCGACACCCAAAGACGATTTGTGCAGGATCCTGGCACCTCGATCTCGATATTTGAGGTTACACCCGAGGTGTCTCACCGGCTCCCACAGATCTGCCCCCCCAGCAGCTCCCCTTATGAAGTTGACGCCCATCAGGGTCAAAGGAAAGGGTGTTCCAAAGCAAAAACCAAGGCCCCCGGGCCCACAGCGAGCGATGAAGCGATCGCGGGATGAGGACGGCGGCGGCAACGACAGCTCGCGCCACAGGCCCTTCCAGTCGAGGAAACCCGCGGCGCCCATCGAGGAATTGCCGACAGAGGTTCTCGAGCGCATCATCTTCCTATCCGGAAACCTCAACTTGCTACGCAGCAGCCTGCGGCTGGGCTACCGCTTCTCCGCCCCGTCCTTCCTGACCGAGCTGCTTGGGGCCGCCTTTGCTCCCACCTGGGATGCCTTGCTTGGTCACACTGCAAACCTGATCAATTCTCACTACGGCTCGTACTCAAGATCGAGGGAGTATACCAAGCAGTTGCCCGGCGACCCCGACTTCCAGGTGCGCCCCATGATGCGACCCAAAATGGAGCGAGAACCCACCCCAGACTGACTTTGCGCTCCCAACCCCTCCAGGGCGCCGTGCTGTCCTGCCCATGGGCCAACATCCAAGTCATACTCGAGGCCCAGGAGATCTGGTGCCGGAGAAACGGCGGCCCCGGGAGGTTTGCCGAACTCGTCATGGATCCTACGGAGCGAAATCGCTTCCCCGCTCCCTCCTCTCTCCTCCCATCCGACTTGCCAGCCCGCTTTGAAAGCGATTGGGACACTTTCAAGCTCGAATGCCTCGACTTCCTCTCCAGCAGTAACTCCTCACCTGCAGTGAGCTCCCTGCAGGTGGGCCTGTACAAGACAGTAAAGTACATGGAACTCCAACCATCAACGGCGATCCCGAAACGGCTCCTGACTGGGCCATTCGACTGGGGGGCGGCGAGAACCATGTTCTGGCTCTACCGTAGTGGTATTTCCATGCGCTGGCGTAGTTCCTGGATGTGGGAGGTGAGTATCGCTTGGACCCAGCGCCTGCCGATGTGTCTGCTTTCTGACCGAGCTCCCATAGGCGGCCTTCAGGGGTTATAGCAACATACTAGCCCTCGGGGATAGAGACCTGGCCTGGGTCCTCTGCGTGCTCCTAGACCTACTGGGCGCTTTCACCTCGTGGCCATTGTTTCTCCTCGGCGAGGAGCTAGACAAGCTCGCTCAGCGGATCGAGCAGCCAGGAGACTTGGCCGACCGGCACTTATGGTGGGTCATCTATCTGCTGTTGGATGGTCATACAGATTCCAAGCGGAGGGACGAGAGGGGATACCAACAGAACAGCGCCCTGGCAAGGAAGATGGCCCTTGAGGAAAGCGGGTGAGATGCATACCGGCACTTCCAGCCAAGCCACCGTGGAGAGCTTATGGCAAAGAGTTCCCTCCCTTATCATGGCTCTCGGAAACCTGAGCCATCGCCACCGTGGCGACGAGGGGAACCACGGAGTGCAGAGAATGTCGAGATGTTCTCTATCGAGCGTCCTTTGAATGTACAGACGACGCATCGCAAAAATGCCACGAAACCGTTTCCCGTTCCCAGAGTCCGAATTGACGTGCCATGCCCATAAAGCCAGAGTCATCATGACTGCCACCCGGTGATTTCCGCAATGCCAGAGTCCGCCCTTTGCCGACCGAAACCACCGGCATCACCAGGTCCTGCCCCCGCCGTCCCCGAACGAGGCGCCCCGCAGCACGGTCAACATCTCCACCAACATGCCTCCACGAGTTGCCGAATTCGGTGAATCGCGATGGGTGATTTAGGTGCCGGGGTTGGGGTTCATCTAGACAGGACGACATGTCAGTCTCGCCTGCTCCTCCATCCCGTGGTGCGAGGAGCAAACCAACCTTGCGCTTGCCACCGGTCAACGTGATGTTGACGAAGCGGCGGGTGTACGTGAGTCTCTTCTTCGCGCGGCCCTTACTATCCGCCTGTCAGAAATCCGTCGCTGTCTTCAGGTCGCCGTTTCGCGGTCGCTGTGAGGGTAGACATACGGAGTCTTCTTCTTCTCCTGCTTCTCGACCTTGGGGGTCTGAGACTTGACCTTGCCTGTATGCACCGATCAAAATCCGTTCCGGAACCTCAAAATCTCGCGTCTCGCATCGAAAGTCGCTGCGGGGGTCGTCGTCGGGGCGTGGTGAACATACCGGCACGAGCCAAACTGTGTGAAGAGAAATGTCAGCGATTTTGTTTGACCGGTACGAAAGCGCACAGTCAAAAGCCGGATGTTCTCACCTTCCGTGAACCTTGCCCATTTTGGATGATTGTCGTCGCGAAAATAACTATCTCACGAAGGGTTGTTGGAGGCGGAGGGAAAAGGTCTGCAACGGAGGTCTTCCCGGGGCGGCGATTTCTGCGGATTATCCTGGTTACCTAACAATTGTGGGAGCCCTGCGGGGCTGCTTTGGGGCTTCTGACCGACGAGTGGCGTGGGATCGGTGGCTGTATCAGTCACATGACCTGTCACGTGATAGAGGCGAAAACCCCTCCCCACGCGGTCAGGCCCAGGCCATGCGATGCCACAGCGCGTCGTCCCCCAGCACGCTTCAGCTTCCGACGATGTCGACTATCAACGGCGTCGTTCAACGGTCTCTCGTGTATGCGCGCAGGCCCATTCTGCACCAACACAGCACAATTCAACATTCAACATTCAACAACTCAACAGCCGCAGCGTGCTCTAGTGTGGCCAGCCCTGGCAAAAGGCGTCCTGCGCATCTGTAGCGCCCCTGAAAAGGCCATTCTATGCACCTCCGACTTGCGGAACCTGCTGGATACGGATATGCTTCCCTGCAGCAGTGCCTCTGGGACTTGGCATAGATTGATAAGATCAAATGTTGATGTTCAGTGGAATCCTCCTCGTGAATTGTCGAGTGCATTTGCATTGGCGACCGGGGTGGTCCCTTGTGCTCCCCGCAATCCCCACCTCAACATCGCCTGACCAGAGCTGCATCCGTCTGTAACCATGTGCTTGGGAGCTTGACCTTGAGCACCTCGTCGGCTTGGTATTGCACCATGCGGATCTGATAAGATCCCTCGGTCTTCCCACCTCGATCTTGCTCTCTCCCTCTTCCCTCAACAACTGGCGGATCCATGTAATCATCGCTAGCACCCCGCCTGTCCACCCACCATGAAGCCCATCTCAGTTGCAAACGCCCTCCTTTCCTGGAGCGCCACGGCGGCGGCGGCGGCGGCGGCCGTTCCCGCGGCTGACCACGAGCTCCGCATTCCCACCTCGTACGAGTCCGCCGTGCTCGGCCGACGCATCTTGGCACTCACACCCCTTGGCACCCTCTCGACCGTCTTCCCAAAGGACAAGGACAGCAGCGATGGCGCCTCGGCCGAGGAGCGGCGCCCCGCGGGGCTCGCCGGTCTGCCCTACGCCCTGATGGAGTACGTTGCCGACTGCGAGGACCTCGGCGACCCGACCATCCTGGCCATCGGCATCGGGACGACCTTCAAGAACGCCGCCGCGGGCAGCAACGTGAGCTTGGCCCTGCAATGGACTCCGCCACACCTGCCCACCAAGCGGATCAAGAGCGAGACCAAGCGCAGCTGGCTCTCATACCTGGGACTGGGCCACAACAACGATGACACCGAAGAGAGCCATCATCATCACCACCACCACGACATCGCCCTGCCCTATTCGGCTGCCAACCTCCCCCGCTTTTCTCTCCTCGGCCGCCTCGAGCCGATCGAGGGCGGCGACGACCGTGAGGGGCAAGTCGGCTCGAAGATCGCGAGCTGTTTTGTCCAGGCGCACCCGGACGCCAAGTACTGGCTGCCAGGTAACCACATTCACACGGCCCACTTTGTGAAGCTCGTCGTCGAGCAGGTTTACTGGGTGGGCGGCTTTGGCGACCGCGCGTATATCGGGTGGATCCCGGTCGAGGAGTGGTATGTCTCGTCGCCCTCGTACCCTTCAGAAACGATCGATCAAGCAAGCAACTAACAACACCGATCTCAAGGCAGCGCGTCACGTCAGATGAGTGGCAGAAGGTCCGGCTGCCGGGTGAGAAGAAGGGCTGGGACGAGTGGTCCGTCCCGCAAGACCTCTAGATAGCCTTCCCTTCCATGGGATCAGCAACATTGTTCAGCGGTAGGTTTTGCAGAAGACATCAGTATGGTTTAACTTGTATTGTCGCCGATTCCCTGCTTTTAGATACACTTGCATGACAGCAACAACAAATGTTAACGCAGCCTTGTTTTGCCCGTCGCAAGGTCTTGCCAGCATGGTGGCAACTGTGTATGTATGCTCGGTTGAGATCCCGCAACAGAAACAAGCGCATCGGACAAGGAAAAACCGCACCATGTATCCGACATATTAGATTACAGGGTATCAGCAGAATCTACACCACCCACCGCCACCGGCTGGTAGTTATGGGCAGGCCCATCCATCCCCTCCCAACCATTCCAAACCAAGCCGTAGAGAGCAGAGTGATCACTAGGAACATAACTTACCAACTACCAAGCACAACACTGGTACACACACACACGCACACACACATATCACACAAAACAAGACAACCCCCACGCCCAAACCACCTACTCAACCCGAATAACAACCATCCACCCCAACGCCCCCGCCTCCCGAATAGCACAAGCAAGACACCCCCTCCGCCGCCGACTAATCAGCGCATTCCACCCGCGCTCAGCACACACCGCCCGCGCCAAGATCTCCATATCCGACCCAAACTGCCTCCGCCGCGTCTCGGCATGCATCTTGTCCAGCATCCCCCCGCCAAACATCCCCCCATCGCCGCCGCTCCCCGACATGCTGCTGTCGCTGCGGCTGACGACGGGTGAGAGCGGGATCTCGTGCTCCTGCGGCTGCGGCAGGAAACCCGTGATGCAGTCGATGACGAGCACCTTGGCTGGGGCGTCGTGCGCGGCGGGGGTGAGGGAGGGGCGGTGCGGCGCCGAGGCGTAGCTGGCGAGCAGCGCGTCGAGGGAGGTGTCGTGCTTCGCAAGAAGCTCCGAGAGGTGGAGCGCGGCGTAGGTGTAGTGCTTGTGGAGGGGGTGGCCTACGGTGAGTTAGCCTTGTTTTTTATTTGTTTGTTTCGGAGACGGGAAGGGGGACATACCGACGACACTGGCGGTGCGGCCGTTGAGGCTGCTGCCCGAGAGGTCGACGTGCTGGATGGTAGGGCTGGAGGGGGATTTCATGATCTTTACGTGCTGGGAGGGGGCGCAGGGGTGGGCCGTGACAAAGTTGATGTCCTTTGCCAACGTGTACGTGTGCTCGGTGATGGCGCCCGTGTCGACATCTGTTACGGAAAAGGTTACGGCGGCTGCGTAGGTGTGGAGTTGCCGGCTCAGGTCCGATGCGGGACGGAGGCCATGATCCTCGGTCGGCGTGTGGTGGACGGAGTCGACGGGCGCTAAGAGGCGCAGTGACTTGAGCTCGATGTCGAGGACGGGGGGCTCTTTGTCCCGGTAGATGTTTTCAAAGGGAATGATAAAGTCGGCTGGGAAGACGGATGAGGGATCGGCACCCCCGAGGATGCTAGAGTCCTTCTCAATCGCCCGTTTCCCCCACAGACGGGCTTTTTTGTCGACTTGAAGAGCATCCTCTGTGGATACAAGTCAGCTTTGAGACGTTCAAAAGGCCACTGTGCCGAGGTTGGCGATATCATCTTCTTACCTGGCGTTTCCTCAACCGCAACATTCAGCCAGCCATCACCAAGGCCGTGTGGTGTGACGTCGCTCGAGATCCAGCCCATGCACTCCACGGCACCCTTGCCAGCTGCCAACACACGCCCAACGATACAAGCCGTGCTCCAGAAACTCTTGCCCGAATACACGAATCCGCCGCAGAGATTTGCCATTGGGCCCAGCCTAGACAGCGCTTCCGGGTCATTTTCTAACAAGGTTGCCATCAGGAAATGAGAGAGCCCTTCGCCTGGCAGCATCAGGCCAGACACATAGCTCTTGGAGAGCCATCCGGAGGGATGCAGAGTCGCCGCAATCTTCCTCCGGCGGGCTGGGGCCCTCTTGGGTTGGTGAACCCCCTTGGGAGGGCCAAAGTAGGATGCAGGGTGGCCATCGGCTTGGGGGCCCGGACTGGCCAGTGGTGTGCTGAGCTGCGCACCCTCCGCGACGGAACGGCAGTTGCCAGCGATCTTGGATACGGACGTGCCGTCCTCGGGCCAACGCAGCCGCCTTGCGAAGTGAGCCAAACCATCAGCCTGTCGGCGTGCGTGTTTCCCCCTAATCGCATACGCGGCGGCCCGGCCGCTGTGACTATGCGAGCCGTGGTCGCGGATCAATGACATGCGCTTGGTCAGAGTCGCCAGCCAGCCAGGAGGCTTCTTCTCTTCACTAGAAGTCTGCTCGGTTGCTTCCGTCACAACGACTTCGATGTTCTCGAGCCACACCCGAGCCAGAATCAACGACCATTTGACCGATGTGTTGGCGTCCTTTTCGAATTTATGGATCTCGGCTGGCTTGATGCTCTCCATTCCGAGCTCCTCCCCTTCGGTGATGGCGTCCAGTCTCACGAGGAGCTCGCAAGCCAGCAGGATCTGCAGGAGCAGCCAGTACCGCTCCTCGTGGATTTCACTCGCCGAGTCGCCCGTCTTGGTCGAAGAGGCATCTTCACTGTGGTCCTCGGCCGGGTTTTCCCACAGCAGCTGGCCCAGCCGGACCCGCCATTCCACATTCGAAAAGTCGATCCACATGTTGGGGGCGGCGAGAACCTTGACGAGAGCCATGATCTGCACTGCCAGACTGTACGGGTCTCGGTGGTCGAGAACCTTGGTCGGCGGATGGAGGATCTGGAGGAACAGCTCGTTGTAGAGCTCGCTGGAGACGCGGCGCTCACGCGGGTGCGGCTCGCCGTACCTCTGACTGTTCTTGATTAGCTGCTCCATGATCAGGGCCTCGTCGACATTTCGGAGCCCGTCCTTGGACGTGAGCATCTTTTGGCGTTGCTCAACAACGGCGGGCAGCCTGGCGCTGAGAGCCTCGAAACCCCATTGGTTCTCCTGCAGGGAATCGGCCACGGCTAGCTCAAGGGCGGCCTGGTAACCCACACTCCCCTTCTCGAGGCCAAGCACGCTCAGCATGTTGGGCCGTTCACGGCAGCGCGGATAGAAGTGCGCGCGGCGCTTCTCCTCGGTGGCCCGCTGGGCGTGCGAACGGTCGTTGTTGCCATCACGTGTGATGTGCGGCCACGCCGTGAGGGTTGTCCAGGCCTTGTTCTCGATCTGGGTGTGGTCGGTGAGGTCTCGAATCTCGAGTTGCTCGTCCCACGGGAACGCCACGGAGGGGTGCGGGGCGCCCGTGTAATGGCCCTCGGACCGGGCAAAGTACTGCGGGGCGCCCGAGAAGAGCTTCTCGACGTCGGACTCGGTCAGTGTGGCCATGATGCGGGCCAGCTTGAGGACGGGTCTCGCTGGGGGGTCCCGTGTCTGCTCGCTGCCCGGAGGCGGCGGTGACGGCAGTGGTTTGTTTGCGTTGGCCGGAGTCTTCGGGGAGAGTGGTGAGGCGGTGCCGGAGATCTGATGCGGGTTGCAGGTCGTCAGTAAGCCGCATTCATGGCCATGGCAATGGCATTGTCCACTCGAAGGGAGCGTGAGTGTGTAAGACAACGAAACAACGAGACAAGGCGACAATGTGACAATGCAACAATGGGGGGTAGGGTGTCTTCGAAAGGCGCTCGGGAGAGTCGGGGAAGAGAAGTGGTCTGTCCTGTCGTGTCTGCAAGATCCCCGGCTGCCGGGTCATACGATCGCTTTGGGATTGGTGCAGGGGAAGCGTTGGGGAAGATGCTGCTGGGTGGTCACGCGGGGTCGTTCCGGGGGTGACGACACTGGGGAGGAGAGAGCGGGACCCCCGCCGCGGCCCCAGGCCGACTTTCCGCGTCCGCAAGTGTCTCGGTTTGACGGTTTGACCTCTCATCAGCTCGACAGGCGGCGTTTGGGGCTTGGTTGGCACCATTGATTGACACCTTGAATCCTTGATTGGCACCTCGACTCAAACACACTGGCAGCCAGCCATTGGCATCGAATGCCACCACACGCAGTTGCAATTGCGGTTGCAGTTGCATCCGGGCAATTTCGACAGCAAATTGCTGCAGTGCATGAGGTATAGGGAAAGGAAGGAAGCGCGAGAATATTCCCTGGCGTTGAGGGAAAGAGAAGAGCGAGACAGAGACAGAGGGAAGCAAGGAGGACACTTCACTTACTGCGGCTGCCTCCTGCTGAGCTTGGTGTTGTGATGTCGTGCGCTTCCCTGTCAGTCGATTCCGGAGGTTGTACAACAGATCTTTGTTGAAACCTCCTCGTCGCCCTTTGCTGTTGGCGGTGGTCTCGGCGTCGTCCGGGTCGTCGTGTTCGATGTCGTCTCGCACCATTGTGCCGATTGGACTCTTGACGTCATCCCTGCTGTTTTGTTGCTCGTTCCACTTGCGACCTCGCGGCGATCTTCTCAGTATCGAGAATGGAGACATTGCCGGTGGTCGATGCCCGTGTCTTAGTAGACGTCTGCCTCTCAACCTCTTTTCTCAGATGTGGTGGGTGGTCTTCGGAGGTTTCTGACGCCGAGTCTGTAAGTCGAGGCGAGTGGGTGTAAGTTAATTAGAAAGTACGGAGTATCCAGCCCGTTTGCACCTGTGGCGGTGGGGTTTCGAAAAACAAAAACAAAAAAAGGATATCAGAGTCGATCCTCGTATACATTAAGAAATGAAAGGCGAGGGAAACAAATGATCATCCGAGAGGGCCCGGGCAACAAGTACCGGATGGCGGACGGGATCGTGGACAGGATCGGGACCGAATCGTGGACCAAATCGTGGACCGGACGGTTTGACCGTTGGTTCAAGCACGACGGACGTGTCGTGGCGCACCCGCTGTTATAGGACATCGCCAACACCACCGTGCCGTGGGAGGGAGTGGGCCGAACCACGCAACGATAGCAAGCATCTTAATCATTCGCAACCATTAAGGCATGTTTATTATGAGGGCACAGTCGAGACCCTACTCGTCCAGACGCCCCAAGGCATCCTGCATGACGGGTAGCAACACCAGCGCTGCTGTTGGGTGGAGAGCTGTCCCACCAAATCTGCCGGCCATCTCGCCGCCGAACCAGTCGCAGGACGAGAATCGTGATGCACTGGCCGAGTTTGTTTCGAGCCTGGCATCTAATGCAAAACTTGGGCCGGCACCAAGGCGCAGATGAGGTAGGCTTTTCTTGGCTGATTGATGCATGATTCCTGGTCCTGTATTCCGTAACGGCGGAGGAACAACTGGACTTCATTGGGTGGCCCTGCGAGGCCGGTTCCACAGCGCGGTGCTACCCAACCCGCTGGACAGCCGCCGCCAGCCCTTGTGAACACCCGGAGCAAGAGCTCAGCTGTTTTGTTTCATCGAGCCGACTGGGGTGGTGGGTGGCCAGCGGAGCGAGAGCGCTCTGATGACATGCATGTGCCCAGGCGAGCCAGGTCGCCGCGGCGCGCCGGTAATTTGCTGCAAATCACCGCCAGCAGCCCGCGGTTGTGGGTCCCCACAGCTCATCCGAACCAAAGGTGAAACGGCAGTCTTGCCCCCTCTCGCTACCATGAGAACCGCCCCCTCCCGGCGCACCACCGCAACGCGGACGCCGTTATATCTCCACAAAGCTCCCCTCGGGGTCCGGACAACCGCAGTGGAGCGTCAAGTCTAGAACGCTGCAACCCATCTCGCAGCTGGTGTGTGCTGCTTCCCGGGGATAGCGTCGCGGGATGCGAAATTAAGGTGTTGCGTTGGTTCGACTCTGGTGCGGAAAGCTGGCTGGTGTGCATGCCACACTGTTCGGTATCTCCAATAACGAACGGTATTCCCCCAGGAACAAACAGGGCCACCAACGGCGCCGCCGACCCTGCACCCCAAAGGCCGCGAAAAAAGACCCGGTCCCTCTCGAGGGCTTATGCCGAGGTGTCATGGACCACGATCAACAGGTACTTGGCGTCGGGAACAATGACAAACTCTTGCTTCTTGGTCCGTAGCCGCAGCAATTTCACCTCATCCTGCAAGTTGCCTGTCAGCAGCGAGCCGCGAGTGCTGGTCCGCGCCAGCCAACCCGGAAGAGTTTACCTCGGTGTCGAGCTCCTGGACGAAATTGCCAGCGGTGCTGACAAAATTCCACACCATGGATGCCAGTTCCTCTGCGCCATCGTCCTGGCTAGGAGTGGTGCTGGCGTTGCCGTTGGCTTCGCCGGTGAAGGATCCAACAGCAGGCACCGAGGCCCCAGGCGCCTTCGTCTTCCGAATAGAGCCAACCTGGCCACTGGTCTTCAGGATGGCGCCCGAAGCACGGTCCAGGACGATGGTTGCTCTGACACCTGCTTTTTTCGAAAGGCGGCCCAAGGTTTCCTCAAGGGCACCTGCACCAGCGCCCTTATGGTAGGGGAAGTTGACCGTCAGACCGAGGGACTGAGACAGGGAACCGGTACTGCGTGCATGCGGGAGGGTTACGTACCAAACCTGCGTCTGACATGGTGACCCTACGTCTGGCCCTGGTGTCGTCTCGGATGCAAGGGCACGGAGGGTGAGTATTTGTGGAAATGGATTGGAATCGTTGCTTGGTGCGGTGGTGTGGAAGCCGCTCTGGCTCGAAGCTCCAGCTCCGGCACCTCCTTGGGCAAGCCCCGCTGCCAATCTCGGACCCGGAGCGGAGACCCACAGCAGCACCTGGCCAAATGAGGCGGACAGGGCTGATTTCTGCCAAGTGACACCGCTAAAATTCCAATTCACGCCTGAAACCCTTGTCACTCAGGTTCCCGATGCTGGGCTGATCAGGGCAGAGGAATTGCAAATACCATTCATTCATGAGCCAAGAATGGGGTCCAGCAACAAGAAGAAGAAGGAAAAGAAGAAGGACTTTCAGGTTAGACTTCCCAGTTGATGCCGCTTCTCACACGTCAAAGCCGCTAACTCGCACACTCTCTTTCAGAAAGCCAAACTGAAAGTCGGCAAGGCAAAGGCAAAGGCAGCAAATTTCACCGACACGAGCTTCAAGGCCAAATGTACAGAATCCTGTTCCTGTCGCCCCTGATCATTAGCAGCCACGCAAAGACCGGACGCTAACAGTGCATACTAGCCATTGTGGTCAATCAGCAGACGCTTGTGTCTGACGGCACAGACTCCCCCGAGCAGTTCAAGCAGAATTTGTCACTGGCCGTCAATGCAAAGTCCGACAATCAGAGACGTGATGCACTGGCCTACATCACAAACCAGCTTTCGGCCAACCCGCCCAACAACCCTGTTGGCACCTCAGGGGTCTTGACGAAGCTGCTCCCTGTTTTGTCCGACGGGTCTTCCTCCGTTCGCACCCAGCTCCTGAAGCTATTCAGGGCCTTGCCGCCGACGGAGGTCCAGCCCAACGTCGAGAAGATCCTCATGTATGTCCGAGCCGGCATGACACATTTGTCCAACGACATTCGCGGTGACACCTTGAACGCCCTGGAGTGGCTCCTCGACGTTGCGGGCGAGGAGACCGTCTCGTCTCCCGGCGGCTGGCTCAAAACGCTGAACAGCTTCAGCTCTATGCTGGGCTGGAATCCGAGCGTTGGTTCCGCTCTGACCAACAAAGGTTGGACATCGGCCTCCAAGGCCACCCTCGGCACCAAGAAGGGCTCCGAAGCACAAGTGAGGCAGATCCAAGTCCTTGCAAAGTTCCTTCAGACCGGTTTTCGGCCCGAAGCTCCTGTCCCTTACAGCCCCATGGCATACTGGGACAACATCTACCGCCTCCCTGGGACGCCGAATCCTTTCGCCTACCTCAATCTCTTTGGGACGCCCAGGGACGAAGACAGCGAGATGTACCCAGACCGCATCTCGCGGCAGCGTGTCTTTGACACAAAATGGAGGGCCGCCATTTCGACTGGCATGACCGAAGCCAAGAAGGAGGGCGGCACAGTTGGCAGGGCCGCCGCGTCATTAGACAGGGCGCTCAATTCTGGACTTGGGTGAGGCGAAATCGGGCAGCTTGTTTTGGCATTTACGGCGTCTAGAAGGGTTCTGGTATGTTTGGTGAATAGGAAAGGGTTGCCAAAAATATCTGACTGTATATTCGGTTCTTACTTTACAAATCAATCGGTACTCGTGGTTGAGTTTAAGCTTGCTTATCGCCTCTTTCATGGAATGGAACCAGAAAGATATCGGCCGATGATAGCTCATGAGTGTCAGCCTGTTATTCATATCAGAGCTGGTCTTGCTCATTGAACACCTATTCTATCCATAAGTACCTATCTTTTAGCGTAAGACTGGCTCCCACGTATCGTTTGTATACATGCTCCCAGGCCCGCTGTGCACTAGCTAGTGAAGGACTTATTCACCTTTTTAAGGCTGTCTTGCGTGATTTGACTAATAGATCTCGATCCTGTCACGTGTGATTTGTTGACTTCGAGTTGTTAACCCCTATCTATGTTTACCAACCCGCTTTTATAGAAGATATTACAGTCAACCCTTGACAGAAAGCCAATCTATACATCTTTGTCATACCACAACAACAAAACTCTCCGAATACCTTCTTGCTGGTGGCTTGCTTATCGCCCACGCTCCATTCACCCCCTTCATGTGGCTGGTGCCGAGTGTTTATGAAATCTCACCACCTCCAGGCTTAGGTAGAACACGCTTTCAGCCCGGCTCTCATCCACGGGCACTCTCACACAACGAAACATCGCGATAGGCCGCCAGAAAGTCTTGACTCACGGATGACTCCGGAAGGAAAGCAAGTTTTGCTTGCTGCCGGGTGATCTGAAGCGTGCTCGCCCTGCTCCCACAGGTATAAATTCCTTTCTCCCCTCCCAATTCCTCCCTCCCACTTCTTCTTCCACCTCCACCCTCACCATCCACGGTTTTCTGGTCTGGTCGGTTGCAAGATTCAAACTCGGCATCTTGACGCCTCCAACTACCCATCGTCAATCCAAGGTAAGCACTGAAAGTATTTCCTTCTTCTCTTCCTCCTCCACATCGCCATCATCACTCCCTTCTGTTTTCCCTTCTCGTGGTGGTTCTGCGGGGAGCACTCGAGCGAGATCGACAGTTTCTGGCCTCTGGTGTTTACCGCCCGACCTGCCTCGCGAGACGCGTCTCGCCAACCTCCACACGGTTACCGACCTTGCCTCTCTCACTCCAAGCCCGAGTTTTACTCGATTTTCCTACTTGCCTCTCTGTCTTTAAGTCGCCCTTTCCACTTGGAGCGTGAGACCACTGGAAAGTGTCTGCTACGTTCCTTCCAAAGTCGCGATCTCCCCCAAGCAGCTAGTCTCTCCTTCCAGGTAACTGCTTCCTCATCCCCATTCCCACAGCAATTTTACTCTATTTTCCTTCTTCATCCCACACCAACCGACCGTTCCCACTCCCACCACCTCACCTCTCCCGAGCCGCTCTCTGCTCTCTGCGAGGCAGAAACATCGAGGAATCATCGACGGGTATTTTCTTGCGTGGTAGTTCCAGTGAGCTTGTCTTTCTTCTCTCTCTGCATGCCCTACATTTTTGAACTCATCCCGGGGTCTTCTTCCGAGACAACCACCATCTACTTCTTTCTTACCGACCTTCCATTGTTGATCGGCGCCAGTGGTTCTCTCGGGACTAATTTCAGTTCTTTTTCTACAGCGAAAACCGGCACACCAACCTGACAATGGCGGACAACAACTGGGGTCCGAATCCCTCGTCTGCTGACGTCGGCGCGTCTGATGGTGCTTTCGACACCACCAAGATGCAAGCCGCTCTGCCCACCAACGGCACCGAGGTCAAGAAGCCTGAGACTCCCGCCGGCTGGGTCAAGCCCATTCCCATTGACTACGAAGCCTATGGCAAAGATGGTGAGCACGACTGGGATGGCAACGCCAAAGTCTACGAGTGGGACGGCGAAACCGGCGACATTGGTCCTGAGTTCCCCGCGCTCGAGGCCCAGCTCTTTGGTGAGCCTAACCAGGGACCCAAGCATGGCATTGATTTCAGCAAGTAAGTTGATGACCGTCCTGTGTTTGGATTGAGAACGACGTTGACAAATGTGGACATCAGGATCACCGAGATCGAAATGGTCCAGGAGGGTCCGGCCCGCGTCGACCCCATCATTGCCTTCGAGGATGCTGGCCTTCACCCCGCCATGCTGCGGAACGTTCAACTCGCTGGGTATCAGATTCCGACCCCCATTCAGCGCTACTGTCTTCCTGCCATCCACGAGGGCTATGATGTGATTGCCATTGCGCAGACAGGTCAGTAACTAATCTGTTGCCGAGTTTCGGGGCTCTTTCTCACCTGTTTCTCAGGTTCTGGCAAGACGGCTGCGTACCTGATTCCCATCCTGAACAAGTTGATGGGCAAGGCAAAGAAGCTGGCTGCTCCCCGCCCGAACCCGGCGACTTTCCAAGAGGGCGTCGACTTGCGTGTTCGCGCCGAGCCTCTTGTGATCATTGTCGTTCCCACTCGTGAGCTCGCCGTCCAGATCTTCAACGAGGCCCGCAAGTTCTGCTACCGCACCATGCTGCGCCCTTGCGTCGCCTACGGCGGCGGCTCCGTTAGAGAGCAGGAAGCGCAGCTTCAGAAGGGCTGCGACATTCTGATCGCGTCTCCCGGTCGGCTTATTCAGTTCATTCACAACCCTCAAGTTCTGACTCTTCGCCGCGTGCGGTACATGGTCATCGATGAGGCCGATGAGATGCTCAATGAGGACTGGAAGGAGGACCTCGACACCATCCTCTCCGGTGGCGGTAAGCTTTTCTATTCTAGCCCTGTATGCCGCTATGGTCTAACTTGTGTGAACAGAGCAGGAGGAAGGCAACATCAAGTACCTGCTGTTCTCCGCCACCTTCCCCGCGGCTGCTCGTGAGCTGGCCAAGACTCACCTCGCCGAGACCCATGTGCGCCTCCGCGTCGGTCGCGCTGGCAGCACTCACAAGAACATCAAACAAAACATCATCTATATCGACCCGTCCCTGAAGAAGCAGGCTCTGTTCGATCTCCTCATGTCGCTCCCGCCGACCCGGACTATCATTTTCGTCAATTCGAAGCGGACGGCTGAAGAGGTCGATGACTTCCTCTACAATGGTAAGGGCTTGCCGTGCACCTCAATGCATGGCGACCGCAACCAGAAGGAGCGCGAGGCCGCCATGCGTGCCTTCCGGAGCGGCGAGTGCCCTATTCTGATTGCGACTGGTGTCACCGCGCGCGGCATTGACGTGCACAACGTGATGCACGTCATCAACTACGATCTGCCGTCGATGGATCATGGCGGCATTGAGGAGTACACCCATCGCATCGGTAAGTCGGTTCCTCTCCGCAACGTTCCTGTTGAATCCCGCGACTGACATTCACAAGGCCGCACTGGCCGCATTGGCCACCGTGGACTCTCCTCATCCTTCTACTCCGATCGCGATGAGGCCATTGCGTCGGTACTGACTCGCACTCTGATGGAGACCGAGCAGGAGATTCCGGACTTCTTGCTGTCGTACAAGCCCGAGGGCGCCACGGCGACCAACCTCAAGTTCGAGGCTGATTCGGACTTCGAGGACAACGACACTGGCGCCGGCACCGGCACTGGCGACGACGCTGGTGGAGACGGTTGGGGCGGCGGTGGTGCCGATGCTGGTGATGCTGGTGATGCCGGCAATGATGCTGGCGCCAACGGCTGGGGCAACGGCGGCGGAGATGGTTGGGGTGCCGGTGCCGGTGCCACCGAGCCCGAGGCCGCCAGCTCCACCTGGTAGGCTGCGCACCCCCCCTTCTACCATGCCTCTTCGAGGCGTCGTTGATGATATTATGGACGACAAATGGGCTTCGGGCTGGGAATTTTGCGTGGATTTACCATGAAGGTTGCTTCGCGGAGAGATTCGGGAGTCTTTCTGGGGATTTGAGGCTTTGCCGAATATGACCCATGTGAGCTCTAATGACCAGTTACATAGCTCGTTCTGAGAGGCCAGAATACAGACCGTCCATCTGCTTGTTGTTTCCGGTGGTGATGGCGTGAGTTTGGTGTTTTGGGTTCCCTGCGACGCACACCAGTTACCCACCATGCCATGGGACTGCGAACTCTTGCTGCGACCCAATTTATTTCCCTTTCCATTGTGACCTAAGTCTTAATGATACACACAAATGACGCGGATGAGTTTGTATTCCTCTATGTACATTCTACTCGCAAAGATGTGCCTTGTCGACATTTCCTTCCAAACCCGGGCCATCATAATCGTCACAACGCCAAGATATCCGATCCTATCAGTATTTTGACGACGCAGGCGAGGATGATAGCCGCCAAGCGCGCAGCGGCAGGGCTTGCAGCTGCAGCACCTTGGGGCGGATGAACATGACAAAGGTGACGACGCCGATCAGCACGCAGAGGATGTTGACCGTGTGGTAGCCGTCGCGCTGCATCTGGCAGACGCGGCCGGCGGCGAGGCAGCGCTCCTTGTCGGCCTGGACGGCGCAGCTGAAGGGGGACTGGTTTACCGCGGCCGGTTTGCTGGTGGAGGAGGAGGGCAGGCAGGTGGCGACGGTGAAGGCGTCGACCATGCGCAGGACGAAGAAGCGCGGGAAGGTGCCGCCCAGGTTGCAGACGGTCGCGAGCAGGGTCATGTAGGTGCCGCCGATGACGGGGTCGGCGATGCGGGCGTGGAAGGCGGCGACGGCGACGAACATGATGGTGTTGGTGAAGGTCGAGAAGACGTGCTGCGCGATGACGGTGAGCAGGTACCAGGTGGTGACGCCGCCCGCCGGGAAGATGGAGACAGTGAACTGGGCGAGCAGGGCGGCGGCCAGGCGGCCCGCGAAGCCCCAGGTCCAGAGGCGCATGGGCGTGTATTCCTGGGACCACTTGCCCGCGTAGTAGCCGAGGGCGATCTCAAAGGGGAAGTCGATGAGGACGGTCAGGGCCATGTTCTCGGTGCCGAAGCCCTTGTCGAGGAGCTTGAGGCCCGTGACGCCGTCGTTGGCTTGGAAGCCGATCTTGGCGATCAGGTGGACCAGGATGATGGTCTGGATGTTCTTGAGCTTGAGCACGCCCCACATGATCTTGTAGACGTCCCAGATGCCGTCCTCGTTCTTGGTCTTGTCCTCGCGCTTAAGGAAGGCCAGGCCAATGGTCACGATGATGTAGGCCCACCCAGCAAAGGTGAGGTAGCCGCCCAGGCTCATGAGGCCGTACTCGAGCGGCTCGGCGCGGAACCAGCGGTTGGCAAAGTCCTTGGAGTGGAAGGCCAGGAAGACGGTGTACGAGAGGAACTGGCCGGCGGTGAGGCCGACGGTCTGGGCGGTCGAGGCGTACGAGACGTTGCCC
>FTCU01000252.1_pt1 | contig 46332 bp, 71 predicted proteins | sample 1639521 | NCBI WGS metagenome assembly FTCU01 (sample SAMEA3914864, study PRJEB12502) | metagenome | biome: forest; material: soil | place: USA | collected 2012-03-12 | depth 0.3 m
CCACCTACGGCATCATCATCACCCTCGAGTCCAACACCACCATCTTCCAGTACGGCTTCCCCTTCAAGATCACCGGCGGCACCGCCGGCTCCAGCACCAGCACCTCGGCCTCGGGCAGCGCGAGCGCCTCCTCCACCGGCAGCGCCAGCGCCTCCAGCAGCGCCACGGGCAAGGCCACGGGCAGCAGCAGCGTCGCCTCCTCCACGTCCGTCGCCTCGTCGTCCGCCGCGCCCTCGACCTCCGCCGCGTCCTCCACCGTCCACAGCAACTCGACCACCACCGCCGGCAGCCAGACCACCATCACCACCGTCGTCTCGTCCACCCCCAGCACCACCAAGAGCGCCACCTCCAGCATTGTCACCAACGGCGTCGCGTCGCTTGCCGCGGGCTCGTTCGCCATGCTGGGTGGTGTTGCTATGGCCGTGCTTGCTCTTTAAGGGGGGCATTGTGTTGTGATGAGTTGGGGTGTAAATGAGGGAATGTGTTGAGCGTTTTCTACGGGGGTCTCTTGTTGTTTGGAGGAGTTGTATCTCTTTCGGGGTGGATGGCAAGCATCGGCACCAAAATTCTGTTTGTTTTGGGTCTGTAATAATGGCATGACACACACACACTCAAAAAGAGAGGAATTTGCATCGGGGAGTATACCATTGTGCTTGTTTTGTTTTGGTGGTTGAATGAGATACCCTGAATGTGTCGCTGAGGGTTTTTGTTTTGCCTGAGCCTGATTGATGTTCTTGCCGTGGGGAGGTTTGAGGTTGATGGAATGAGGCGTGGCGAGTGACATGCCGATCTTGCGTCTGTTATGCCGTGTCACGGCTGATGCATTGCTGTGCCGGTCGAGGATGCAACGGGCCGAGATGCAATGTTTTCGGGAGGATTTGTGATTTCTCCTGCGTCTCAACAACGGAGTTGGCGAGTCAATCCGAAACGGACGTCGCGGTTGTTGTGCGAGTCACCGTACAGCGTCCCCTTCGCCTTGGACGCTGTTGCCGCGCTGGTCTGATGCGGCATGTTCCGACTTGTTTTTCTTTGAGTCTTGGGATAATCGTCGAGGGTATGGAGGGGCTCGGCGTATCAGAAGTCGTCGGCCTTAAATCCGCAAGTCCTTGTGATTGTTGTGCAGCTCCAGGTCGTCGCCCTAACGAAGGATGGGCTCGAGACAGGAACTCCTTATGCACGAATATGGGTGGTTGGCATTAGGAAGATCGATCTCCATGCTGGTCGTCTAGCTATGCCGCGGAGGCCTCGGGAAAGTGGGCATTCTCAAACTGTCAAGGGATTCCCGAATCTCGCAAACATCGGGGAATATCAAACTGTTTTTGAGGCTCAAAACTCGAGGCACTCTTGGTACAGCAGGCACAAGTAATCAACGTTATGACGAGGGTGCATTTCCGTCCATGCAGTCTTATTTCAAGCAGGGACTTGACAGCCGGTGCTCCGTGCTTCGGCTTCAACGTCAACTCTTGATGTTACCTTAATCTCAGGTTACTCTGGTCTGTAATCCGAGGGAAAAGATGGGTTTGCACTTCTTCAGTAAATCTTTTCTTTCGTCCTTTTTTCTTCAAATTTCCCTCCCTGGTCGATTCTCTCCTCTTGGGTTCCACCCAAAGGAAGATAGGAATATCACTGATCGACAGAGGCTCCATGGCATCCATTGCATATGGCACGCACCACATTGAGTGCCGAGAAGTGCTTCATCACGCCCAGAACTTCCCAAGCGTTGTGTCGTTATCTATCAAGCCAGATCTTTTCGATGGTTTTGACATCGAAGCGTCATCAAGCGCGCCGTCTCGTTCCTTGCAGACGCAGTTTTGGAGACGACCTATCATTGCGCAGCTGGATGGTGCATGCAGGGCCAGGGACCAAGCGGTGAAGGACAATGTTGAGGGTCAACAACAGAGCCACCCGATTTTCCGTACCGAAACCTGGGGTAACGTCAAGATCTTGCCTGACACACAAGTACCGGTACCTGCGAAGATCAGACTGGCAGGACCCCTGAAAAAGCTGCCCCTCTCTTGCACGACGACCCACAATCCCCACGCCAGCGACAACTTCACCTCTCTCCCAAATTTCCACGGCCGATTTCCTTTTCACGTCTGCTTGTTGCTCTCCGCTGCGCTGCGCGCTCTGCTCCGCTTCAGTTCCGATTACCGCTGGTACCTCGATTTCCGACACATACCTTCCAGACGTCAAGATGAGAGGCGAGGTAAGAAAACAATGCTGCTGCCCTGCGGATTGAAACCCGTCAATTTGCATCAATTGCACCAAACCCCAAACTCGGCTGGTGTCAAGCTGGTGGCCCTTTCGCCGACAGTGGATGCTGCCGAGGCGATTCCACTGCCGCCTCGGGGTTTGGGTGCCGGGGACGCTCCGGGCCGCTCGAACCCCCAGCCAGTCCGTTGCCAACCTTCCATCTTCGAGACGAATACTCGTCCGCCGAGCATCACGTCGCCGTCGTAATCGGCTGGTTCGACTCGGTTGGTCGGGTTTCACAGCCAGGAGCAGCTTGCCAAGCTCGACGTGGAGGGAGCTCCGCTCGGGCTGTGGGCCCACGAAACACCATGGCAGATCTCACGATACCGCAAGCCGGATGCTGACACGGCCTCAATCAGGTTGTTCACCTGCACATTGGGCAGGCTGGTGCCCAGCTGGGTAACAGCGCATGGGAGCTGTATGTTCTCACCGCTTTTCTCTGTTGCGGCTCGACCCGCCCTGACGAACGCTGCTAGGTACCTGCTCGAGCACGGCCTCGGACCGGATGGCCGCCCGCTTGCCGCTGCCAACGACAGCGGCGGAGATGCAGGCTCTTTCGAGACCTTCTTCAACGAGACGAGCAGCGGCAAATATGTTCCCCGCTCCATCTTCGTCGATCTCGACCCCTCGCCGATCGATGAGATCCGCACCGGCGACTACCGCCAGCTCTTCCACCCCGAGCTCTTGATGAGCGGCAAGGAGGACGCTGCCAATAACTATGCCCGCGGCCACTACACCATTGGCAAGGAGATGATTGACAGTGTCAGCGAGCGCATCCGCCGCGTCACCGGTGAGCTACGTCCCTGCCTCGGTGCTTGGGAGGGCGCACACATCTGACGCGAGCCCACAGACAACTGCAACTCCCTCCAGGGCTTCCTGATCTTCCACTCCTTTGGCGGTGGCACTGGCTCCGGTTTTGGCGCTCTCCTTCTCGAGCGCCTGGCGACCGACTTTGCCAAGAAGTGCAAGCTCGAGTTCACCGTGTACCCGGCCCCGCGCCTGTCGTCGGCCGTCGTCGAGCCCTACAACGCCGTCCTGTCCACCCACAGCACCATCGAGAACTCGGACTGCACCTTCCTGGTTGACAACGAGGCCGTATACGACATCTGCCGCCGGAATCTCGACATTGCCCGGCCGAGCTACGAGCACCTGAACCGCCTGATCGCTCAGGTCGTCTCTTCCATCACCTCTTCTCTTCGCTTCGACGGCGCCCTGAACGTCGATCTGAACGAGTTCCAGACCAACCTGGTCCCGTACCCCCGCATCCACTACCCGCTCATCAGCTACGCGCCCGTCATTTCGGCGAAGAAGAGCTCGCACGAGAGCTTCAAGGTGTCCGACCTGACCTTCCAGTGTAAGTGCTCTTCATCCCGAGCCCGAGGTTTGTCCCGTCCACAATCGCGCTGACACCCCCCCCCCCCAGGCTTCGAGCCCAACAACCAGATGGTTGTTTGCGACCCCCGCAAGGGCAAGTACATGGCCGTTGCCCTCCTGTACCGCGGCGACGTCGTCCACCGCGACTGCAGCGCCGCCGTCGCGGCCCTCAAGTCCAAGGCCTCGTTCAACCTGGTCGAGTGGTGCCCCACCGGCTTCAAGATCGGCATCAACTACCAGAAGCCCGTCGCCATCCCGTCCACCCCTGGCGACGAGGGCGGCCTCGCCGCCGTCGACCGCTCCGTGTCGATGCTGTCCAACACGACGGCCATCGCCGAGGCCTGGTCGCGCCTCGACCACAAGTTCGACCTCATGTACAGCAAGCGCGCCTTCGTCCACTGGTACGTCGGCGAGGGCATGGAGGAGGGTGAGTTCAGCGAGGCCCGCGAGGATCTGGCTGCGCTGGAGAAGGACTACGAGGAGGTCGCTGCCGACTCGTCGTACGAGCCCGAGGACGAGGCCGCGGACTACTAAGCGGCTGGTCCCCCGTGGTGCGGTTGTTGTAATTACGGTGTTGAGTTGCGGTGGTGAGATGGCGGAAGGGAGGGATGGCGCTCTGTGAGATCTAGACCGGCGCTTGCTTGGCTTTGGCCTTGTCGGATTTGTTTCCTGCGGAGCGGGGCCGTCTTTATGGAGAGCTGTATGGGAGGACTCCCCTGGATATACACACCTTGGGGAGGGAAACGATTTGATGGACCCCTTTTTGCTTTCTATGCGTCTATGAAGATAATATTCGCAGCAGGCTATGCTCTTGCTGCTTTTCGCCCATGCCCGTTATGTGGACAGTGAGTTCGGTGGATGAGGCACTGGCTGCGCCGTTGATGGTGTTCAAGTATGCTGTGGCGTCGTCTTGCTAGTGGCTCCTGACGCCACATATCCACGTGAGACAAGTCGTGACATTGCTGCTATTCTCAGCGATCGCCTTGGGAAGTTGAGATTAGGGTGATTCGAGCGCTGCAAAAGAAGACTGAGACATGACGTTAGGGCTCTGTGTCTCGGGCCCTGCCGCCAGCTCGACCATCCCATGTGCTTCCGAGACACGCGATCATGGCTCCTTGCCCTGGCAAAGCCCATGGAAGCCACCGCGAGCTCCCTATCCCCATATACCGGTACTATTGTGACAACGCAAATCAATTGCTTTGGCTTCTGCGGATTGTCACCCACGCCAAAAGCGACCAAACACACAGCGAATTTAGCTAACTGGTATCTGCAAAGGACTCGTACACAGCCATCCCACAACCCCACCCGCCAGCCAGCCCTCTCATTTCCCAAAAGTGCTCTTCCGCTTCTTATGCCTCGGATCCTTCGTCTTCTTGCCACCCTTGAACTTGAGATCCTTGGGCTTGCCGTCCCGCGCGCTCGCCCGGCGCCCCTCAAACACGAACTGCTCGGGCCCCTTGATCCCGCCCTTCTCGCCCCCGGCGGCGGCATCACCGCCGCCGCCGCCCGCGCCCCGGCTCATGAAGCGCTCCTTGCGCTCCCGCCGCTTCTGGTTGTCCTTCCCGCCCCGCGGCGGCTTGCCGGCCAGCTGCGCCGCGCCGAAGCGTCCGAGGAGCTTGCCCGCGCGGCCGGCGAGGGTCTGGGACTCGGCGGTCGGCTTGGGGACGTAGCGGCCCTCGTCGGCCTTCTTGTTGCCCGGGCGCCGCCTGTCGCTGCCGCCGCGACGGTCCGAGGACGAGGCCGCGGCCTTGCCCATGCGGGCCTCCATCGCGCGGGCGGTCTTGTGCGGGGCCTTGCAGCGGCTGACGCGCAGCTCGCGCGGGAGCATGGGGGGAAATTTCTTGCCGTTGAGGAGAATGGCGGATTCGACCGAGTTACCGTCCTGGAAGGGGGAGTTAGTTTAGGGAGTCTGCTGGGGGCGGGAGCGGGGAATACTGACGTAGAACTGGACGTAGGCGAAGCCCTTGCCGACGCGGGTCGCGGCGTCTCGTGGTACGCGGACGCTCTCGACTTTGCCGGCTTCCTTGTTGAAGATCTGCCAGAGCCCTTCCTCGACGTCCATTGGCGCCTTGGTCCGCTTGCGTTTTTCTGTCACCTCCTTGCCCTCCTCGTTGACCTTGGTGTTGTAGACGGTCTCGTCGTCGACAAAGCCGAGGTTGCCGACGAACACGCAGCGACGGTGGTCGACGGGCGCCGGGTGGGCCACGCTGTCGACGCGGAGATGCCGGTCGAGGACGACTGTGCCATTGAGCTGCTTCACTGCAAGACGGGCCGCCGCTACGGTGGAGTAGACGACATAGGCGTTGGTGGATTTCGTGGTGGCTTCCAAGACCTCCTTTTTGATGAAAGCTGCGCGCTTCGGGATGCCGGCTGTCTCGAAGGCAGTCGAGCGGAAGCGGATCGACTGTACTTTTTGCGCCGGGGCGGCCGTCTGGTCCAAAGCGGACGCGAGATGGGCCAGCAGCGTCTTCTTGGCTTTGCCAGACGTGATCGCCTCAACCGAGACGTTGCTGAGGAAGACGGTGCGATTGGCCTTTTCCAGCTCAGTGACGGCAGGGTCGGCAGCGAGTGATTCATGGACGAGTGATTCGTGAACGGGCACATCATCAGCATCCTCGTCGGCGTCCTCGTTCTCAGCGTCCTTTTTGGGGGCCGTGGCGGCTGCGCCCTTCTCTGCTGCATCCCCCTTGCGACGCTTTCCAGTCGGCTCTTCTTCGTTTGCCAGGCGCTCAAAGTACTTGGCTTCGAGGTTCTCGTCGTCGTCTCGTTGCTTCCGCTTCCGTTTCCGTTCCTCAGGCTGTGATGCTCCGTGCGAAACGGCCTTTTCCAAGATCTCGGCAGTTTCCGCCTCATCGTCCACGCTCATGGCATCTTCGGCTTCGGACTCGCCATCCGAGCCCTCGGCGTCCGACTCTTCCCCAGAATCGTCCCCAGAGCCCTCGAGTTCTTCGTTGTCGGAAGCATCCTCGGCCTCCTCTTCATCCTCCTCTTGCGCGGGAGCTGTCCTGGCTTTTTGCGGCAGCAAGTCGACGTAGCGGGCTTTCGGGGGCGTCTTGATAGCTCCGGCCTAGGAAGGGGTTAGCATAGGCGCCACTCCACTTGCTCGTGGGTTTCTACGACTCACGCTCTGGGAGAACAGCGCATCCAAGGACGGGTCAATGGCCTTGGACTTGACGGCCAGAACAGACTTGCTGCATGAAGTCAGTCATGAATTCGATACAGCCGTCAGAGGAAACAGGTAGGGGATCCGCACTCTTTCGCCATCTTGATGAATGTTTCCGTTCTCACGCGCAAGCTCGGGAGCTTGGGATTGGAGCGGCGAGTTGAAAGTGGCAGAAACCCAGAAGCAGTGAAGTCAGAACCGCTTTCAGGTTGCTGCCCCAGTGATGCAGTGCTGATTGATCTCCTCAGGCGCAGCAGAGCAGCAGAGCACAGCGCCCTGCAGCACTTCAGTGGGGCCAAACGCCGAAAATTCGCTTATCGGCTCTTATCGGTTACTGCCTTCCCCCACCGCTCTGCGCCAGCGGCAGGAAATCGGGCAGGCGGGCAGGCAATCGAAGGGTCCCGAGCTGCTCGCTTCCGCCCGTTTGTGCTCCCTCCTGCTGCTCTGGGCGCCGCTCCCAGCTCCTCGTCAATACCACCGCCAAACTCCCCCATCCTGCCCACCACGCATTCGACACACACTTTCCCACGAACCCGACACCGGCAGCGCGCTTTAGTTGCCCGTCTTCATTGAGCGGCTCTATTTTACACAACAGTTTTCCGCTTTATTCCCGCCCTTCTCCGTCGCGACGTGCCGTCGACGTCAAGCTGCACTGGCACCGCCCGCTCCCGGAACCGATCGAGTCCAATTTTGCGCGGCCCTGCTGTCTCGACCACAACCACCCCCGACATCATTGGCGCTGCCGTTTTCCGCCTCGTCTCAAGCGCAACCGCATGGTCGACGATGGCCACAGGTGATACCGCGCCGCCTTTGGCGCCGTCGAGCCCGCCCCCGCCCTCGCTGGACACCAGCCCCAGCAACCTCTCGAGCCCTCTCAGCGAGCCTGAAGACAAGGACGCCTATGGCGACGAGGCCGATCTAGACATGCGCGACCACAGCGATGGCCACGATACCCCAAATCGGAACGGCGTCGCAAGCGACCCGGATTCCGACGTCGCCTCCGAGTCAGACGACGACAGCAAGCTGTCCGAGCTGGACGTCAATGACTCCGAAGCCGAGACCGAGAGGCTCTACGATACCCCTCCCAAGAACGGCGCGACACGCGATATCGTGACTACGGTTGGCGATTCGGGAAACCGACGGTTTACCGATCGCCGAGACCGGGTCTTTGAGCGCAGCCCGAGCAAGCTCCACCAGCAGCTACGTGCCGACATTGATACCGGGGACGCGGCCAGCGGTCGCAATTCGGCTTCCGAGGCAGAGGACGGTGAGGACGACGATTTGTCACTGCCCTCCAGCGAACCCGAGCTCGATTCAATCGAGGAGCGTCGCTTGCGATCGCCTACCTTGGTCAAGAAGAGCCAAATCGTTCCCCCGACCGACACGCCCACCTCACACCCCAGGAAGAACTCGGCCGATTCTCGGAAACGCAAGCGCCCATCTGTCGCTGAACAGTCAGAATCCGAGCAGCCGCCCAAGAAGCGGACCGGCTCGCTTAGCGCCGCCGACGGCGGGTCCACTCACGACGTTGCCATGATGGACGACGACGAGCTCTCCGCCAACCTACAAAGCGGTAACCACACTGCAGAAGAAGACGAGGAGGAACTGTTAGCTACAACCGAAACCAAGGAGGAGCTGGCGGAGACGGTCGAAGAGGACATTGCAGTGCCTGCCAGGCTCCGCAAGGGGAAGCGCAGCCCGACAAAGCAGCGGAAAAGCAAAAGCCCTACAGAAACCGGCGCCAAAGAAGAAGCGCCAGATGAACCTCCCGAAGACGCCGATGCGCAGAGTCTTGAGGTGCCCACACCTCAAGCCGAGGATGAGCAAGCGGACGAAATCGACGAGGAGGCAGAGGCGGCACATCGAAACGAAGAAGAGTGTATGCAGGTCTCGATTTGTTCCTTGGGAGGCTCTGCAGAAGCTAATTTGACTACAGTGGAGCGGAAACGGGCGGCCTGGGACGAGCTGCTTGCTATTGAGAAGCAATTCAGCAGCTTCCGAGAACGGTCAGTACAATGCTAACCTCGACTGCTTACGGTTCTGTTGCTAACCCCGCCTAGTCTGTATCAAGAACGCTTGGAGCAGCTCAACGAGGAAGAGGCCATGCTCACCAGCGACAACCCGACGCACCCCGAGTACCTTGCCATGCTACAATGCCTAGAGGAGCGACGGGCCGAGAAGATGCGAAGGAGCAACATCGAGTTGCAATATAAATTGTCGGTGCTCCGGCACCGAGCAGTAGCGGAGCGCGCCCAGATCATGTCGCAGTTCTACCAGGCTGTGCGTGAGTCCAGGGACAGCACCGTGACCGAGCTCGGCGAGGAGTGGTACCAGATCCAGCAAGAGCGCCGACGGGCCGCAAACACGATCCCGGATTACGGGATTCGCTTCCCCACTTCAAGGACACAGGCTGTCAAAAATGCCGTGTCATACAACAAGGAGGTTTCGATACTCTCCGGGTTCGCCAAGCACGTCGGCTTCCCCGCAGCGCCGACGATCAATGGTGCATCTGACGAGCAGCTCGAGGCTGATCTCGAAGCCATCCACGTAAGCCTGGCCACCCATGAATCGTAAATATGCAGCCAAACTGACACCGAAGCCAGAGCACTCGCGAGCCCATCCCGCGGCACACCACAAACCAACTACCCGCCTTCCGCCCGGACTACGCAGCCGGCCTCTCCACGTTTGTGCAGGGACTCGGCGCGGCAGGGGAGCAATTCATCGAACAAACGCCGTGGTTGAACCCGAACCACCCATCGCACCACATCCAACGCCAACAAGCCCCTCGCGAAAACAACCTCCAGCCCGCATTTGCCAGCTCGTCGGCGGCGCCCCGGCGACACTCGGGCCAGCCGGGCGCTCTCTTCTCGCCGAACACAACGACCCTCCTTAACGGCGACTCTCCGGCACAGGTGGTGCAGAAGTCGCACTCCCCCGTGGTGGTGACCGAGAAGCTGCAGGGCGCGAAGCGGGCGCCCGAGCCGCTGAGGCGGGAGCCGGCCATCTCTGCTTCGTAGCTTTTTCCGTCATTTTCCCTTCTCTTTTTTTTTTCTCTCTCCTTTCATCCCCACTTTTGGAGGACCCGCGGTTGTCACCGCCAGATTTCAACGGAGTTAGAGGTGGGCATTGGGGATATTTTCATGAGCCATGGCGACGGAGCGTTTTTATTGCTTTCGCGTACTCGATCCCGAGATGCGGCGAGTGGTTTTTCCTTTTGATTTGGCAGGGATGCTTGTTGGGTGGCCTTGGGTTGTCTAATGCTTGTAGATGAGATATGTACGTCGGTGGGGAGATGTGTATGTACAATGGGGAAGGGTTTCCTTGCCGAACGGGATGGGTTTGTATGGATGTGTTGTATAGGACTCTTTTTGACAGGCACCAAGTGCCGATTGCTTTGAAGTGCTCTCTGGGCTCGAGAGCCTGTGGGAGCTAGCGTTGTGATTTGAATCAAAATAGGATTCCCCCCAAACTCCGTTTTTTTGGTATACAATTGCCGCTTGATGCCCCACCCCTTGATATGCGCTCCTCGTACAGAGAGATACATGTACACAGATAGGTACACAGATACATTGGGCCATACCCCCTCCGGCCCCTTCTCAGATCCTCCCCGTCGATCAGATCCTCCTCGCACCCTTCCTCATTTCGTTACCCCCTCGGAAGCCTGCTTCGCCGGCACCTTGACATCCTCGAACTCGTCTTGACCGATCGCCCTCATGGTGTAGGAAACTGCAGGAAACATCGGGTCAGCCAGCTAAGCCTCCGGGAGCGCTGGAGCTCCAAAGAGCTTTGCGGGGGTGTCGTACAGACGCCAAAGGCAAAAACGGAGAGTCCAACCCCGTAGATGGTGTTCTTGAAGAGATAGGGCCGCCGCGCCCGGATCAGGGCCGGGGAGTGCTTTTGGGCATCGTAGTAGCTCGAGCGTTGGAACCTGTCCGGGAATGGTTTAGAAGGCGGTCGGGGTATAATCTGGAGAGACAGCGGTTGACTTACACCATGGCTGCTCCGTTGAAGAATCACGCCGTGCACGACTTCGCTCGGGGTGAGGACGATCGGGATGGAAATCGAATTAACGAAACGGGCATCGGATGTTGCCGCGTGGGTTGTGCTGATGATTGGCAGCTGCGGTCTTATCCTTAGCAGGCCAATGGGAGCACAGGCGCATTCTGGCTGCACCTGGGTCCGTGCACCGCAGCGGGCCCTGTTTCCTTTCACGTCACTGGCGTTCATTCTGGTCCAGGTCGCGTCTGGCCTTGCAGGGCTCCAACAAAGCTTCAACTCCCAAACCTCCCACCTGCCATACCCACTTCCAGGCTTGACCGCGACCATTGAATCTGCCAGACAACCACAGGAAAGGAGTTAACGACTGCTTACCGGCATTATCAAACATTGCTGGCGATGGAATTGATGAACTGATGCCATCGACCTTTGCCGCGCAACCCTTGGCGTTTTTCGACTTTGCTCCAGGCTTCATCGACCTTCGCCGCGCGCAGAATGATCCGCCTCGACTGCGGGATTCCATAGTCGACATTGGAGTTTTTACTGCTTGGGGTGACCGCTGTTATTCTGCGGCCATACTTTTGCACTCACCAGCGAGTTGGGACCTCTGAACCAGGGGGTTGGAACAAGCGCAGGCTGGGAGACAGTGTGCGGGCTTGATCGAACCCAACCTTGACTGCCTTGTCCTCTTTGCGCCTCCAACCACCCAGGCAGCGCTCTTTGTAGACTCTTCGCTGCTTTGCCTGTCACATCCATCACCCACGCAAGCGGCATCACGACCCCTCCAACACTGCGACAACATACCGCACTACGTATCCCCTCTTTCTCTCACCAGAGGGGGCACGTGAGACACGATGGCGGCCGACACAACAGCCACATCATCCGCCAGCGCGGCCATGGTTGCCGAGCAGCTGGAGCAGCTCAACGCGGCTCGCAAGCTGGTGCTCGAGACCTCCACCTACTACGACCGCATCGTCAAGGGCGTGCTGCCCATCATCGGGCCGACAGCGCCCGTTGAGCTGCGCCGATGGGGCGCCGAGTTCCTGGCCGAGTCGCTCGCCACTCCGGTTCTGGCCATGCGCGACAAGGAAAACATCACGATTGCGGTGCTTGATACTCTGAGGGGCTTGCTCGACGGCGCGGGGGAGGATACCATTGTGCTCAAGGCTACTGTGGCGGCTGCGGCCAGCGCATATCCGGTTGCGTTGAGGTGGATGTGAGTATCATTCTTTTCTGGGGGTATGATGGTCTTGCATGTTGCATACGCCGCGTGTTGCATATGCCACGTGCTGTTCCGTGTGCTCCCTGTGACGTGCGTTGAAGTGAACAAAGAGATGCTGACAACGGCTGCTGCGACAGAATTCACAACTCGTACCATACCGAGAGCTGGGAGCAAATGTCGGCCATCAAGTCGAGGATATTACAGATCTGGGATGGGGCGCCGACACCGGTCAAGCTGAGTTGCATCAAGTTTGCTCAACGGGTTGTGCTCGCGCAAACGGCATCGAATGGCATGGAGCAAAAGGTTGGTTGTCTCATCTCAAGGTTGCGGCCGCAACAGCTGACACGGGACATGCAGTACGGCGGACTTGATATCTCTCTGAACTCGATCCCTCCGAATCACCCCTTATTAGACCCCAGACAACTCGAGGCGGAGGCGACCGGCCTCTTGGACAGGATTCTCGGGATATTGCAGGACAACAGCAAGTAAGCTGCACCAAACATGCGCACTCTGAGGTCACCAGCAACTAACCTTTGACATAGCGATGTTCTCCTTGTCGATGCTTCACTGAACTGCCTCTCCATCTTGATCCGGACGCGGCCGAATACCTCCAACCGCATCCTCAACTCAGTCCTCAACTTCAACCCCCTCAAGCTGGCCAACTCGCCAATGACACCAAAGTCGAGGGTGCTCATAAAGTCGCTGGAGAAGACTACCCGCATGTTCTTGACCCATCTCCTTCGGAGGTAAGTTTCTGGCTCCCACGCGGTAAGCTCCTTGGCTGACACAGCTTTTAGGGACCCAAACAACCCCATGGCAGGCCGCATTCAGCAATACGTTGAGAGGCTGATGCGATCACGCGCCGAAATCTTCGACGAAGCCGGCCGCAAGAGGGCCCTTGCCGACCAAGCTGCGGCGCCGGCTGGGGACGCCAAAAGGCAGAGGCTGGAGAGCGGTGTCGCACAGTTCTCCATCCCGCCGCTCGGGCCGGGGCCGCATACTCTGGCCGCGGTATTCACGCTCACTAACAACCTCGGCCTGCAAGGCTTTGATGCTACACATCTGCCGGCAGACCTTGCTGCCAGGATTACTGCCAGGACACTGGCCGCCCTAGATCCGCATGTTTTGGACTTGGCTGTCGGGGTAAGTCCTGAAGATTCACATTGGAAACAGTGGCGGTACTGACTGAGTTCAGGGTATCCGTGATCGTCTTGCATCTATCTATGCTGCCGGCGCGGCAGCGGCAGCAGCAGCACAGCCGGCAGTGATCAACGCCGCCACCGCGCCATTGGGCGTTGACGAGGACGACGATGACTACGAACCGGACCTGACCCCGGCCGAGGACACGGAGCAGATTCTCAACAAGCTTGACAACGCCCCTCCTGAGATGGCTATCGAGGCAGCCGTCGATGCTGGCGCGGCCATGGCCCTCGGCCCATTCACGCTCCCCCCTCCTCCTACACTCGACCCAGACACCGCTGCCAAGCTCAGCCAAGCAGCAGCCTCTCGCGTCTTTGTGCCACTGGCAACTCTGAAAGACGGCGGTGCCCTGCGGAAACCAAAGTCCGGCATCAACCGACTGGCAGCAAGCTCCTACGACCGCGACTCCTGGCTAACGGTCATCACGCGGCTAGCGACGCGCAGCACGGCCGGCCTCGAAGACGCCAGCAACGGCGTCAAGTCCGAAGAGCCGCGCACGTCGCTCGGCGGCGCGATCCGCGAGATGCTCTTCACGTACATCCTCGAGGACTGGCGGCGGCGCATAGAGATCGCCGTGGCCTGGCTCTGTGAGGAGTGGTACAACGACCAGCTGACCAAGCGCAGCGGCAGCGGGGCGCCGCTGCACTACGAGGAGTGCGCGCTGCGCCTGGTGGACGGGTGTCTCAGCTACATCACGGCGCAGGACAAGGTCCTGACGCGGTTCCTTGCCGAGATCCCCGAGCTGAGCCGCGCGCTGCTGGGCAAGCTCAAGGCGCTGTGCGCCGACCCGACCACGGTGCAGCTTGCGCTGACTAGCTTGCTGTACCTGGTCATGATGCGGCCGCCGGTGAGGGACATTGCGCTGGACACTGTGGCGGAGATTTGGACTGAGTGTGAGTATTCATCTCCCTTTTTCACCTCACAATGCTGTGGGCCTTTTGGCTGATGCTCTTGGGTGCAGACGAAGATGCGCGCCCCCTGGCGGCTAAGTACCTCGTCAAGTGGCGGCCGGGGTTCATCGAGTCGCAGACTCGTGGCCCGGCGAGCGATGCGGGGCCTGCGAATGCCATGCCGATCGCGACGTGAGGCTGGCAAGGTCTCACGGAGGAGGAGGAATCATCATCTACGGGTATTCTACCCGTGGTAAGCGACGGGACATCCCCGGCTGCTGTCAGCCTTGGGACCTTTTATGAGGCAGTCATCGAGACCAAAGGAGCTGGAAGACAAGCGGCGTTAGGGCAGGGAAAAATCAGCGGGAACGGGAGGGGATTGGTCTCGACTTGGGTCGCGTCACGGATGCATCGCTGTACATCTGTACTCTACATATCTACATAGACCTGGGCTGGCCTCACATCGGGCCGCCTCGCCCACGGCACGCGTCGTGGGAGACGCGACGCGTCCAACAGGTATTTCATCATCATCGGCATAAACCGTCATATTGCGGGAGAACGGGGGGCCTTGGAGATCACCCAATGCTTATCCATTCTGCTGGGACTGGCCGCAAATGCCCGAGATTGGACGGAAATCTCTGCCCTGGGCTATAGCAGCTGCTGAATAACGAGCGATGACACTGTATTCTGTATTCTGTATGGACAGATCTTGACAGCCGCTTGACCTTGCCTGCTGAATGTGCAAAATACAGAACACAGCAGCAAACGCGCACCCTGGAGTACGGAGGACTAAGTATGTGATTATTGCATCTTTGACCTCTGTGTCTCCAGATTCCAGGAACGGGCCAGGCACAGACAGGTAACCCCTGTCTCAGATTCCAACGCAGCGGGCCGGGAGCAGCAAAAGTTCGGCAAGAAGAGGGGTGGGGCCCTGAGCCCGACTGGCTGAGCGGCTGGGCCCCGCTTTGGATTTCAAGGCTTGCACGGTTGCCAGGGAGTTCGGCATCCCCTGGCGCGCGGGCCTCGAGAGAGGGTCGCGGGTGATCGAATGTTACCGCGAATGTTCAGGTTAACGAACAGGGCTCTCAGCAATTGCCATGGGTGTTGCTTTTTGGCCCCAAGGCTGTCCGACATAAACACAGCCTGGTCGGACGTGAAGATTGCTTTGACTGTCGGTTCGTCTTTTTGTTTCTTGTTTCTTGTTTCCCGTTCTGGTGCTCTCCATTCTTCAACCCGAAACAATTTGTTTGCACTGCCCTGCCTGTAAGCCACCGCCCGCCGAAACATCCAATACGAAAGACGGAGCACCGACAACATCGTCCAACGTCGCTCGATCGCTCAACCCGCCGAAACACGACAGACGCACACGGAAGACCCATTGACCTCGAGGGCCGCTGATATCGGAAGCTCCCGCTGAACTCACAGCCATCACTCTGAAACAGCAGCATACAGACGCCATCGAATACAGATTACAGCACGGAACACGCCAGGACAACTAAATCCACAGTGTTTCCGACTGTGGCGGACCCGACCCGCTTTCAAGTGGAAACGAACATCTGCCCCTGGCACTGTCATCCTCTTGTCTTGAATTCAGACTCCGCCGTCCTAAGAAATGCGCAACAAGCTCGTAAAGGCCCGGCCACATTCCGACCAAAAGCCGGCCTTCTCCATCCACCAGGACGACCAACACAGTATGTCTCTCGCCCCCGCTTTGTGTCTCTGCCCAGATTCCCTCAGCCGGCCCTGCACATTGTGCCTCCGGGAAGGTGCTTCTTTGCAGAATACTCAAGAGACGGCGTGCCGTGTCTGGATAGCTGCAGTTTGCCGTCCGTGGCAAGCCATTGCGCCGATTCCCTGCTTCTCAGACTTCCAGGGCGGAGCCAGCCGGTAGAGAAGACTACCAACAGAAGCTAACGGTGGAATCACTCCAGCACTTTCGTCCGTGACCGCCGTCACTCCGTCGACAACACCAGTAACGACACCAAGCAAGCCAACGCCGAGCAAAGCGCTGAAAGCCTTGCATGAGCGCCCCTCGCCCCGGTCGACCCTCACGCCCGCCTCCGAAGGCACCATCAACTCAGCCATGTCCCGGACGGCCACAAGCGGAGCCAACGGAAAAACGGCCCCGGCCACCTCCGCTCCCGCTTTGTCCCCACGCCTCCCGAACCGCATGAACTCGACCATCCGCACAGTCCCAGCCTTCGACGACAGGCAACGGTACTCGGAGGAGGATTCCAGCACCGACGGGACACCATCCCACTCGACGTCGCGCGACTCGGGCTTCTCCAGCTCGCTCGCCAGCACCGCCAGCATGTCCTCGTCCAATTCGCAACACCGACCTCAGGCACCGGGGACAATAAGCGCAATCCCGAGAATACCGTCGATGAACAGGTTAAAGCCGAGCCCGTCAGACAGCGGCGACACCCTCGTCGACGGCTCGCCGACGCCCGTACGAACCCGCCCGAGCTTCCCCGACTCTTCCCCCTCCGCTGCCGCCTCTGCCTCCTTATCACCGCCCACCAACACCGACCCCGGCGGTGGGAATGACTCCTCCGCCAACGGCCCGACCGAAGCCAACGGCTGGGACAACTCCGTCGGCAAAGCCGGCCTCGGCAAAACCGGCCGCGTCATCAACCGCCTCGTCTCCGACAACGAAGCCCTCAAACGCGACATCCAGATCGAGCGCCTCCGCGCCGAAGAATCCCGCCAGGCAGCCCGCCTGCTCGAGGACAAGCTCGAGCGGGTCGTCTCGGACTACGAATCGCGGCTCCTCGAGACCAACGTCACCAAGACGCTGCTTGCGCGCAAGGAACGCCAGGTGGCCTCGCTGCAGGACGCGGTCGAGCTGGAGCGCAAGCGGGCCGTCGACGCCGCCGGCCGCGAGCGCGTGTGGAAGGACGAGATGGAAAAGGCGCGCGCCGACGCCAAGAAGCGCGTCGACGAGGCCACGACGCACGCCGCGCTTTGCGAGGGGCGGTATAATGCCATTAGCAGCCACTGGCGGGAGCAGGGGGACGAGGTGAAGCGGTCGATGGGCAGGATGAGGGAGGAGGTCAAGGGGTTGGTGGTGGAGCGGAAGAAGGATGATGAGAAGATTGAGACGCTGCGGGAGCTGTGCGATCAGCAGGATGGGAATATCCGGGAGCTGACGCGGCAGAGGGAGGCGATTGAGGAGCAGTTTGAGCGGTATAAGCGCGAGCAGGAGGAAGGGCTGCGGGCGATCAAGACGAGGGCGGATGAGCGGGAGCGGGAGCAGGAGAGGATGCTGCTGGAGGCTAAGGAGGCGCTGGATAAGTTGAGGTGGGCGCTGAATGTGAAGGAGAAGATTGCGTGGGCGAAGTGAGGGGCCACTCATCGCCTGGGGGCCAACCTCGCCTCTCAACGATACGCCAAAATGGCGTCGATTTCATCTGTTTCATTCCATCGGCGGCGGTCTCTCCGCCATTTTCGACATACATAATGAGGATACCAGACCAGTCGGGCTGGGCAGACAGGGTTTGAGGGGGCGGATCGATAGAGCACGTCTGGTTTTCGAGGAAAAAGGAGGAGCGAGGCATGCGATCAAGCGAGCGTCTGCCACATTCAGGGTCGGCATATCGGCCAGCCGGTTGGCTGGGCTGGGTCAGGCATCATTTCGATTCTATTCATGACCTGGGCTTTAGGGAAAGGGACCTTTCATTGGGATGGAGTTTGGCGTCGCTGGGGAAAGAGGAGGGGAGGGAGGCTCGGGTTTGGGGGGGATGGGAATCCCGCATATCACCAGACTTTACCTGCCTACCTTATGACGTGGGATGTTCAATCAATTTATTCGCTGCTCTGCATGGTGTCCTTTTGTTGTGTGAAGTTCAGCGTGGAGGTTGGGGTTTCTTTGTTGAATGCTTTGGCTTGGCAGGGGGAGCATCCTGGGGTCTTGACTTACACGGAGGAGTGAATGGGTGAGTGGCAAAGCAACCATCAAGAAGGTTCACTCACATCAACACATTATCGTTTGGATTCTCTGCTCTGTGGTCAAGGCAGTATCCGACAAACGGATGTGATGGTTCCTGAAGTGCGGATAGTAGCATACACCGACAGCAACCACCCGCCCTTGAGGTCAATCTCCCAGTGTTCGTGCTGGATCATCACGACAAAGACATGCCTGGTCACTTTGGTTGAGCTCAGCGCATGCCATGGACCTGTTCAAGATCTAATCAAGCCAATCTCGTGCTTCTGCTTGTGCGATTGAGGTCCTTTAGGTCGCTCCTTCCTCGTCCCGTCTTTAACGGTGGCTGAGAACCCCTCACAAGGTCCTTCAAATCTTCAGATCTTCCAATTTTTACCGCCGGCTTTGATTCCGGCACCTGCTCCGGCACTGCTCCGACTCCGGCACCTGCTCCGGCTCCGAGCCTAACTGTGACTCTGACGTTGGCTCCGACTTTGGCTCCGGTCCTGGCGCCGACCTTTACCTTTCCACCCGCGATTTCTGTACCTCCCTCTCTCTCTCTCCTCGCATCATCGACCTGCTCCTCCAGGTCCAGGGCAATCCATCGGTTGCCATCATCAACCGAGTCAGCGACCTCTCGATCGCCGGCTTCAACTTCATTCCAATAGACGGCGTTACTACAGAGGACTGGTACTGATTTGGTAAGTATTCCATTGCTCGCTTTCAATTGTTCTGTCGATGATCTGACCAAAAGTCGGTCGTCCACATCGCGTCTTTCCCGTCTTACTCATTCGAGCTCCTCGGTACCATCGAGTTCCTCGTTCCCATTCCCCGAGCATCACCTGTTGACTCCCCGCTGAGTGCTCAGTACAACACCAGCTAACTTTTGACTGACCAGATACACTCGACCTGTTGTGTTCCTTCGTCGCTTTGACAACCGCCAAAATGGAGTCCCTGACCGAGTTCTATATCACTACCTTGTGGTCGTACAGACCGAAGGTGATCAAGCAGGTTATTGATGACCTGAAGGACATGCAATTCGTCAGTTTCCTCCTCCCGTCTGGTTGGCAATAAGTTCTGATCACGGACCCAGGACCAAGCCGAGTTTACCTACGACAGCGAGAATGACTGGTTCAGGGTCACATGCCATGACGACGAGGCACACGAGATTCGCCAGGCCTTTGACAGGCTCACTCGCCGAATCGAGGGGCAGGCATTTGACGATTGCGAGGATGACATCCTGAATCTCGATGATACATTGATGGTAAACCCGAGCCCCCGCCCTTGGGGAAGGCGATGCACTAATCTTGAACAGACGTCCTTCAGCAACGAGTGGTTCAGCACCTGGTGTGACCAAGCTGATGAACTTGACGAGTCATACTGCCGTCCCAAGGCCCTGACGACGTCTCCTCACGCCGTGGAGTGGACAGACCTTGAGAGCGAAAACGTGCCCTACACCGTTCATGACATCATGACCGACAATCAATCCGAAGAAATCGAGAAAGAGCTGGGCGTCAGCTTTACCTCTGCGCTCGGCGGAAGGCTGGTCTATATCTCAGGTAACAACGAGGAATCCATCGCCAAAGCTCAGAAGAAGCTGGGCGTTATGCTTGCGATCAGGGTGAGTCGCCGAAAACAAGTGTCTGCCGACCGAGAATGTACTCACCTATGTGTCTTAGAAATTGCTACCTGGCTCGTTGCAGATCAAGAATGTGTTGTACGTCGAAGACTACGAGGAGCCCTCCGGGCCCAACTTCACTGTTGACATCCGGTACCTGGCCAACATCGACCCGAAACTGGCTTCCTCAACGCTTCTTGACCGAGTCACGGTAGACAACTTGGATGAGGCTTACAAGACGGTCTACCGAGAGGGAGCCTCTCTCCGTCTGTGCCATTGGTCTCCTGAGACAATGGACTGGTTTTCTTTCCTCGGCCCAAAGGTCGAGGTTGGTCACAAGGACAGAACCCTCATGGAAAACCGGCCTCTCACCCACACCGTCAAGATCAGCCAGATTATGGCTGCCACCCGGTCAACTCCGGCTTTCAATGGTGCTGGTTACATCAAGAACTGGATTGAGAAACTCGATATCAACGACGTCGGCTTCGTGGCCGGCGCCGTTCGTCCTGTCCCCAATAGTCAGCCTGCCGATCGGGCCGCGTCGCCGGCTGTGACGGAAGATCTCATCGACTTCACTGATGGAAAAGCGAGCATGATAACTGAAGTTCAGCATCAGGTCTCAACCACTCGTCTGGAACTCTCGGCATCGTTCCTGGACGAACCGAATATTTCGAGCGAATGCTCGACGGTGCAGATACAAAGCAGTGGCGGCGGAGAAACCAATATCTCATTTACCGGAGACGACTGTCTGGTTGACTGTCTGGCTGCGGTCAAGACAACGGCTCCAACCGATGCTCTGAGACGGAGCATCCTCTGGACCATGCCTTCGCTCATTCCGTCGCCCATGACCGACGATGAGGATGAAGATGAAGATGAAGATGAAGATGACAGGTCCAATGAATCGGGCATCATGGGCTTTCAGACCAGGAGTTCTGACGCCTTGCTCGCGACAAAAGAGTTTGTTGATGAGGTTGAGGAAGCCATGACTGAGCTTCTCGAGATGGGCCCATACCGACGTGGTAGGGTTGCGGTTCGCGCCGAGCTTGGACGCGCGATTCTCGAGACAGTGGACGACAGTGGCGTGTCATTCAACGACGCCAACACGCCCAGCGACGGATGGACGAAGTCCGTCTTGGTCAAAAGCCTGAATGAGAATTACGGCACCCACGGAATTCCCTTCACCAAGATTCTGTCCACATTTGCTTGCGACGTCGAGGACATAATCAACACCACCGACGCGAAGGGCGCCCGACTGTGGTCTCAGGCACCCTATCGCATCTGGACCGTTTACTCGTTGTACTGTGGTCTGGGTCCGAGGCAGGATCAGTGGAGTTTCATTCTTGACGTGGAACATGATGGAACCGAGGACGGCAATTTCTCTTGCTCGATCCGTCCGCACCACGATCTTCCCGGTGTGGAGCAGCCGATGCCCGTCTATATCCATGCGGCCCGCCATCACTGGGACTTGCAGATCGTCACGACTCATATCAAACCCGAGGAGATCGAGGGAGCGCACATTGACTTCGCGAATACTCTGCTGGAGTCACTGAGATTTGAGTATGTTGCGTCACCTCTCAGTTTATTCGCTGTTGGATCTGCGCTAACACTGTTTCCAGGCACAAGGGAAGAGGCGCCCCGGAACTCCAGTTTGCTGAGTGCACCGATTTTCCCTTCGTGGTAAAGGACGTCCGCGTCTTGACCAAGTGGCGCCACTGGAACCAGAAAAACGACAGTGCCCTCGAGATCACCGAAGTCCAGCAGCTGGAGATTGTACCGTTTAAGGGACAGCACTCGTACACTTGGGACTTTGACGGAAAGCTCGCCCGCCACTGGTCCCCCAAGCGAATCAAGGAGAACCGCGACAAAGGAGACTTCCAGCGCTGGTACGAGGCCGCCGTGGTGTCCACCGACCTCGAGGAGCTCTGCCGGAAGAACTTGTCCCTGAAGCTCGGCGAGAAAGCCGACTGGGATGTTCAGGACCTCAAGAACCGCGGAGTCCTCCGCGACCTCTACGGCCCAGCGCTGCAGATGGTGTGTGCGATGGACCACGTCGGCCGACACGACGACAACCATCTGTCAAAGCAATACGGCCATTTGCTGCGCAGGGGAAATGACGTCTCCCATGTTCCTGGCATGTCGCGTGCTCAGGAGCAGACGCCGGGTCGGCGCGGTCGGAGCCGCCACACAACCTCGGACGTCACGTCTCCCAGGTCGCGGGCGGCGTCTAGTCGTAGCTCGTCGGTCTACAGGGGTTTTAAGGCTCCGCCAAAGGTTGATGAGCCCGGCTTTTGGTGAAGAATATGGATGGAAAGGCTGTGGGTGTCGCGGAGGACTGCTTGTGTGGAGTTGTGTGGGAATACCTGGCTGATCTTGCTTGCTTTGGGTTTGGACTTTGTCGTCGAGGTTGATAGTGGGGATCTGCATGTGGACCTGGGGAAGAAAACATGGCATGGAGCCAGGGCGGCAAACTCATGTTGAGTCGCCAGCGGAATTGGTGCCATAGGTACCCGAGATAGCGGTGAATTGATGCCCTTTGTACGGAATTGATGTGATGTATGTCTCTGGGAGCGTTGCTCGGTCCTGGTTGTGGAGATGGACGAGGCGGCTTCCTCGAGGTCTGGCTGCCCTGCCTCTTGGTGTTTGAGATAGCGATGGATTATCTTTATACAAGATTATTGAAATGATGCACCGCACCTTTGGCCATTACAATCTCGCTTGTGAACAGGGAAAGCTGGTGGTGTTGATGTCATGTTGCACAGGGTTGGGAAAGCAAGCCTCCACAGACTTGGCTCAAAACCGTTTTGAAGCACAAGAGTAGTGGCCCTCTGGTCGGATAGGCTTTTCACCAGTCATGAATGGCTGTCACTCACTGGGCCGGAAAAGAGAAGAAAGCACTTTGGATTACCTAGAGTCCCCAGAACGGAGCTCGTGTCAGCGTCTAAATACAACGCAATGGCCTTTCCGGCCCCGAAATAGCTCGACGCCGCGAGAAGAATGAGATGACTTCTAGCCCGTGTTCTCCATGCTCTGCCCAGGAAACTAGAGTGGCAATTGTGCCAATTTATCATGGTGAGGTGGAGCTTCATTAGTTATTAGGTGATGTTTGTTGCGGAAATGGGTGATGCGTCGTCCTCGAGGTCGAGTTGCCCTGCCCTCTCAACGGACCGCGGAGTCGACGACTCGGAATGGAAAGAAAGAAAAAGACCGCAAGAAGATGAAAAATTTGCTGCAAGCAACGCAAGAGAGTCGATGAAGTGTCGACGCCGAGCACAGGCGATCAAAGCCAGTACATCTTGCTCGTGTAGGGCAATTGCGGCTGGAGCTTGGCCCTCTGCTGCTTCATGTATGCGATATGAGCATCTGAGGCCAGCTGCACGGAAGCACCGGCCTCCGTCATCCACTCCACCAGTCTTGTCTCCTTGTCGCTTGTTGCATCGAAAATGAAGCCGCAATCAGCCGGATGGCTCTCGTTCGGGCTCCCTGTGGTGTGCTTCTTGACGGGCACCGTGTAAAAGAGCTCGAGAAGGCCTCGGCCCTGAGAAGTCTGTAGACTCCCCTCTGGGTTCATCACAAGTTTCTGATTCTTGATCCATTGGTCGATAATTTCGACCTGTGCTGCTGCGCATGCCTTGCTGTCGTGATCACCCGGGCAGACAGGGTCGATGACATCGGTGCTCAGAGCGATGGAGTCGAGCAGCTCCTCACGATAGATGGTGATGTCGGTTGTCAGCGAAGCCGCGAATGCTTCTCTGGCTTTGTAGATATAGTCTATTCACAAAAGTCGGTTAGCACTGGAGACGCTGAAGAAGAACAGCGTTGGCCCAAGAGGGATGGTGAGAGTGCTCACCGAAGATGCCAGGAGGCATTGACTTTGGGTTCCAGAAGACCTTGTCCGTGACATACGCAAGGTAAAAGCTATTCGGTCAGGTCAGCACTCCACTATTGTCCGCTTGGGGGATTATGGAGACAACGTACCAGACGTCACGGAACATCTTGTGGAAGCCAAACTCATATGACATCCAAAGAAAGTCGAGTACGTGGTCGTCTTCGTCTCCGGACATATTGGGCCGCCATGAGAGCGGAAATTCCATGTGGACATATTTCCAAATGTTTCCAGCAATCAGGTGCAGGGCATTGAACTGGTGGCTGAGGATGCAAAGCTCGCGGAGCTTACAACGGTCTAGATAGGCCTCGATAATGAAAACCGGGGCTGCAGAATCGTTCTCGGAACCTTGATCCGCTGGCGTGTGGTGAGCTAGCATGATAAGATGCTGCAGCACCAACGACGTTCCTATCGCAAGCTCGGCAACAGGAAGATGTTCGAAACTCCTGGGATTCTTGGTCTCAACGATGAGGTCTTTCCAACCGGGCAGAGCCTCGTCGAGTTTGCTCGACTGCACCGTGAGCGCAGTTCGCTTATCGTGAAGGCAGACATCGGTGCTGCGGGCATCGCCTCCAGTAATGACAACGGTCAAGTCGCCATCCTCAGCTGTGAATGCCACTTTATAGATGTAGTGATCCTTGTCTGTGACCAACCGAACACGTACGAGACGCCGTTAGCAAGTTGTGATTTCTTGCTGTTGGATCAGGAACAGAAAGGCTTACGCAGGATGTGATTCCACCCCTCTTTCGAGAGTTTGTCGGCAGAAGGTTTGATCTTTTTGCCCGCAGGGGGGCTTGCGGCTTCCGAAGAAGAAGCTCTTTTCGTTGCCATTTTGATCTGCTACCGGAGGGAGCCGGTGTCGAGCTCTTTTTGTTTGTCGGAGTCTTGGGGTTGTGTTCTGGGCTCACTTTCTCATGGTGATTTTCATGCCGTGGCGCATGAGAATTGAAGCGATGTTGACGCAGTAGAGCAAGATCAAAGGGAATATTGAGTCGGGTGGTGGTCGGTTGTGGGAGGGGATTTTGGGTGGGTGGGTTGTTTGCGCGAGGTTCAACAGCACCAAAGATGGGTGGAAAATATTGGGGGGCATTTATAAACTCTATCTATTGTGTGTTCCTTCCTGCCATTCTGGAGGGGGATTTTTCATCTCAAATCCAGGAAATTTAACCCAGAAATTCCATCCATCCCCCTCTTCTCTGTTGCAAGTCACGGTCTGAATGAGTCAGCGCTTGGTTCTTTCCAGCAATCTCTGGAGGCTTGCGTAGAACAGAGCTACCCTTGGCAAACTCAAGCAATAATATGACTCTGAAGATGTTACTGTGGAGGAAATAGAATTCAAAAGCGAGAGAAAGGGATCAGTTCTTGCCATCACGGCCCCTTTTTCTTTTCAGGGGCTGTGGTGCCAAGACGTGAATGTAAACAAACCCGACGGCCAAGATCCATTGTCTTGCATGGGCTGCCCGAAATGACTTACTAAACAGCCCGGACATCCTCTTTTCTGTACAATCGTACTCTTGTTTTGTGTCTCTGGGCGAAACATTTGGGTTTCCACCGAGCTGTAACCAGAAACTTCCCTGGGAGGAAGGTGACTGAAAGTCCGGAGTTCTGGCGGAAACCCCCCGGCCTGTGCCGCCGACCTGCATTGGCTCCACGATGGAAGGATCGGAGTTGTCCGCAGCGTTGCAACTCAAGACTGGAAGACAGCTTCCGGTGATCATCCGGGCCATGCCATCCGCTGATACCGCCGCTGCGCCGCACCCCTACCGCGCTTAGCGCTCAAGCGACGCTCAGCTCCTAAAGTAAACATGTGATACTAAGCGCTGCGGCAAACTTGGCAAAGGAGTTGAGCGGCGTCGAGACATGGTGCGACCTTTGTGCAAGGGGTTAATCTTGGATGGCGGCTGTGCCCGGATGGGCTGGGATCGACACCCTGGGCCTCGTCTAATGTCACCTCCGTCCGTTCTCACCTGGCGTTTTTTTTTTCCTGCTCAAGAAGTTGGCCAGAGATGAACCGACACCATGGACGGCGATCCAACACCAAAGTATTCGGCCACCGGATATGATCACTCAGGGCTGGAGGCGGTGCCGATGTCAGGGCTCGAGGCGCCCAACTGGCATCACCAGCAGCAAAAGGAGGTGTATACCCCGAGAACCTGGGACGCGCCAGAAAATGCCAATCCGCCCGTCGAGCCGAAGCAAAGGATACTGGGGCTGTCGGTGAGGACATTCTGGATCGTTGTCGTCCTCTTGGTCGTGATCGTCGCCGGGGCGATTGGTGGCGGTGTCGGCGGCGGCATGGCGGCGAAAAGCCGGGCAGACTCGTCCAGGTAAGAGAAAACTCGAATAACCATGTCGGCGGCACACAGCTAACGCAACGTCTGCACAGGTCAGCAGCATCTAACCAAGGCGCAACCCCCTCCACAGCGCCAACAACCGAAGCACCCCAAACCACCACCCTATCCGCGACCAAAACCACCCCCTCCACATCCACAACCTCCCAACCCGCCGCCGCCGTCTCCCCCGCCCCAACCGATGCCGGCTGCCCCAACATAAACGGCACAGCCTACACGCCCGTAGACGCCTCCGGAAAGGCAATGCCGCTCCGGACCGGCGCGGCAGCACAGTCCTTCCTGCGGTTCTGCGACACCAACTGGCCGTCGGGCGCCGACTACGGCAACCCGGGCACGCTGGACCTCGTCAAGCTGTACCTGCCGAGCCTTGAGGCGTGCATCACGGCGTGTGCCGAGTATAATGTGAACTGGGAGAGTAATTTGGCGAAGGGGGTGAGGATTGGGGGGGGGTTGTGTCGGGGGGTTAGTATCGTCAAGACGGGTGAGTTTCTTGCGTCTTTGTTGGTGTTATTGTGGTTGTTTAACTGATTGAGGTGCTGCAGCCGGCGAGTACTGCTATTTAAAAAACAACACCGGGACGGTCCAGACGTGGGGACAGCCGACGCTGTTTTCGAGCGCGATGCTGTATGTTGGAGGGGAGGATTGAACGGCGATGAAAAGAAGGAGAGCTCGTCAACCTCACTGAGGCCTAACCCGCGAAAGGGAATAACCAGGTCCACTGTGATCGAACCACATCCCTCCCGATGAGATTTGGGAACACAAATTTGAATAAAATACCTATTGTTCAAAATCCAACCCTTCATTCCACATTCCGGAAGACGATGCCGTGCCTTAGCCATCGGCATCGAACAGTCCCGAGGACCGGGTCGGCCTGTTCGTCAGAACGCGACCGGCTTACACAGTGCAGAATCCTGCAGATGTCCCAAATCGGACCGATCCGCACTGTCGCCCGCCGTTGGACCCCGCCGTTCAATGACACTCAGTGGACGACTCGAGGACGGTAGCATCCTTCAACACGCAAGCTCATGTCATCCGAGCTCCGCACGCCGACGTCAGTTGTCCAGAGCTCTCACATAAAGCTCTCACTTAAATACCTCCTCGCGCTTCATCCCACCGCAACAACCACACCCAACCGTGTAACTTGCACCGCAAACACACATCGCAAGCCCGCAACTCACCATCACCCCCTCACAAAACAATCAAACACAACCAAAATGTCGTCCCCAAACCCCAACACAATCCGCCTCGCCCAAGGCACCGCCCTCCTCCTCTCCTCCGTCGCCACCGGCGTCTCCTTGACCATGTCCACCTTTCGTACGTCCCCCCCAACCCTCACCACACCCTCTCATCACCAACCACCAACTAATAAACAATTCCAGTAATCCCCCGCCTCCTCGAATCCCCCACCCCCCTCATGCTAACCCAATGGCTGCGCACCTACAACCTCGGCCACGCAACCATGCCCCTGACCAGCACCGTCGCAGCCGCAGCCTACTTCTGGCTGGGCCTGCGCTCCGGTCTGGCCAGCGGCCGACTGTACCTGACCGCGGGCGCCCTCACCATCGGCATCGTGCCGTACACGCTGGCGGCGATCCTGCCGACGAATAAGAAGCTTTTTGCGCTCGAGGAGAGGGCCGGGTTGGGCGCGCAGGCGGCCGCGGGGGTGAGTGTTGCTGTGGAGGGGAAGGGGAAGGAGGTGGTGACGGTTGAGGAGGAGAGGGGGGCCAAGGGGTTGGTGGATTGGTGGGGGGTGTTGAATTTGGGAAGGGCGGGGTTGTTGCTTGGGGGGGCGGTCTGTGGGTTGGTTGCGACGCTTTGAAGGGTCCTTGGGAGGGAGAAGGTGGGCATGAGAGGCGGGTCACCGTTGTATGATATGGAGATGTGTATGATGAGGTATGTATTGCCTAATGAGAAGGCGACCACTCCGCTGGATTTGGCTACCGCTCTGGCCCGCCTGGACTGTCTACTGTCCATTCCTTCACGTGGAAATTCCGAGAGAGACCGAGACCTCTACTTGCTACCGCCTTTGCCCAAGCTGCCCGACGTGCTCGACGAGGCTTTCGCGCCGTCGCCAGACGAAGGCTTCGCGCCATCGCCAGACGACTGCCCCGCACTGCTCGGCGCCGCAGAGGCCACCTTGCTCTACTTGCTGCCGCCGCTGCCCGAGGCGCCCGAGTTGCCCGACGCGGAGCTCCCGCCGTAGCCGGACTGGTACTTGTCGCCGCTCGGCGCCGTGTAGGTCGCGCCGCCAGCGCCGTTGTTGTGGTAGGTGCTGCCGTTGGGGTTGGAGTAGTAGTAGGACCCGTCGCTGCGAGGGCCACTCGGTTAGTATGGCTGGCTTGACGGAAGGGTTGGTTTGGACTCTTGGAGAAGCAGGACATACGTGTTGGAGTAGTGGTACGAGTTGGAGTTGGTGGCGCTGCTGCCGTAGTCGCGGGCGCAGTAGTGGTTGCCCTGTTGTTGGATGGTCAGCTACAACAAGTCTTTCATCGGCCGTCAACGTGACGTCGACCCGTCGGATGCTCACCTGGCTGTTGGTGCCGTGGCTCTTGTATGTGTATCCCTTGCCAGACATGATGGGTGGTTTTGTAGTTGTAATGCTGGGAAGTCTGCTCGATGGAAAGTGAAGTGCTGGAGGATGGATGATTGAAGTTAAGGAAGAAGAACGGGCAAGAGTTTAAGAGAAGGGAGCGGGCGTTTGTTGAAGTCCAAGCACCTTGATGGGTATGGCTTGGCACGTGGTTCGGATGATGGGCCTCACTGCATACAAACACGCTAGCCCCTTTCTTTGTTCGTATCAAGCGGTCTGATCCATTGAGATCGAGAAAAAGCATCGTTCGGATACGCTACTCCGTACTCGTATGTCCTGTCCCTTATCTTGACCAATCGGGCAAGCTTGAACCGGGGTGAAGGGAGAGTCCCGTCAACATAAATCTAGGGGTATATTTCTATCCATAGCAGCCAAGGCTAGGCATACCCGCGTGGGGTCTATTCACAGCCGCAAGTCTATAGTTTCCCGTCCGCGTGGTCCTCCTCGAGCTCCGCCAAGTACTTTTCCGCGTCCAGAGCAGCCATGCAGCCGGTGCCTGTCAACGGTTAGCACTCTTATTCTTTCTTTTTCGGGAGGGATAAACATACCTGCGCTGGTAATCGCCTGCCGATACCTCTTGTCCTGGACGTCACCCGCCGCAAAGACACCCTTCACGCTAGTAAGTGTAGAGCCCGGGACGGTGACGACGTAGCCGTCCTCGTCCGTCTCCAGCTGCCCCTTGACGAGGGCCGTGGCCGGGTCGTGGCCGACGGCGTAGAACAAGCCGTTGGCGGCGAGGGTCTCCTCGGCGCCGCTGACCACGTCCCGGACGACGAGGTGGCTCATGAGGCCCTTGTCGTCGCCCTTGACCTCGACGCCGACCGAGTTGAAGCGCACCGTGACCTTGGGGTGGGCCAGCAGGCGGCGCGCCATGATGTGGCTGGCGCGCAGCTTGTCGCGGCGCACGAGCACGGTGACGTGGCTGCCGTACTTGGTCAGGAACATGGCCTCCTCGGCGGCCGAGTCGCCGCCGCCGATGACGACGAGCGGCTTGTTGCGGAAGATGGGCACGGCGCCGTCGCACACGGCGCAGGCCGAGATGCCGTTCTGCCAGTACTTGGTCTCGCCGGGCAGGCCCAGGCGGCGGGCCGAGGCGCCCGTCGCGAGGATGACCGAGTCGGCGGTCAGGACGGTCTCGGGGTCCCACTCGGTGGCGTACTCGAAGGGGCGCTTGGAGAGGTCGAGCTTGGCGACCGTCTCGCTGACGATGACGGTGCCGAAGCGCTCCGACTGGGCGCGCAGCTTGTCCATCAGCTCCTGGCCCGTCACGGCCTCGGGGAAGCCGGGGAAGTTTTCGACCTCGGTGGTGGTGGTGAGCTGGCCGCCGGCGGCGATGCCGTTGGCCATGAAGCCCTCGTAGAGGACGGCTGGAGGGCCAATGGTTAGTGGAATTGGACCCGAGAGGGAAAGGCACGCGGGCACTCACGCTTCAGCTCGGCGCGGGCCAGGTAGATTGCCGCCGTGTGGGCGGCCGGCCCGGAGCCGATGACGACGACCTTGCTATGCATCCTCCGCTTGCCGAGGGTCTGGATCTCGCTCTGGTAGTAGGGGGCGCTCTTGTGCGAGAGAGTGGCGGCAGCGGCTACAGAGAGTCCCGTCGCGCTGGAGCGGAGGGTGCGTCTTAAGTATGAGGAGAACAGCTTGGCAGCTGGGGTGGGCACGGTGGGGCACGCAGGGCTTTTGTCAGGCTCGGGCTGGCGCAGGGCGGAGCGAAGTCGGGGCTTCGAGAGTTGTCTGGAACAAAACTTTATTTGGGGTAGTGTGTTGGTTGATTACAGAGGCTGCACGGCGGTGCTTGATTCCAAACCAGGCGCGTTTGACTAAGCCAGGGGTGCGCCTGGAATCAATCGCCGCCCCCTGGAAATCGCGAATGTGGCGGGGTCGATCCAGAAATTTCGACTGTTCGGATGGAGGGGTAATATTTGGACCCTGAATGCGGGTTAGGGTTGGGCGTGGTCAACATTGTGATATCTCATGCTTTCATGTTATTCCTCCCGATAATTACACACACAGACAAATCACAGCCGGCTCCGCCCGTCCTGGGGCACCGAAACGACCACCTTGCCCCACGTCTCCCGGCTCCCGAGGGCTTGGAGCGCGGCCGGGACCGTCTCGAGCCCGGCAAACTCCTTGTCGGTGAAGCCGGTTCCGCGGAACTTGCCCTCGGCGATCAGCTTCATGATGCCCTGCCACACCGTCACGACTGTCTCCTTCTCGTGCGTCGAGTACATGCCCCAGTGGATGCCGACCAGGCTGATGTTCTTGAGCAGCACCTTGTTCATGGCCACCTTCTCGATGGTGCCCGCCGCGAACCCGACGATCAGGATGCGGCCGTTCCAGGCGGTGCACTTTGTGCTCTTGTCGACCATGCCCACGGGGTCGTAGACGATGTCGACGCCCCTGCCCTTGGGCGTCAGCTTCTTGACGAGCTCGGGCCACTTGTCGTTGCGGTAGTCGACGACGTGGTCCGCGCCGAACGCCTTGGCCACCTCGAGCTTGCGCTCCGTGCCCGCCGTGGCGATGACGGTTGCGCCGAACGCCTTGGCGACTGCGGGGTGTCAGCTCTCAGCTCCTTTAAGACGAGGGTAGGTCATGACATACTCTGAACGGCAGCGAGACCGACGCCTCCGGCGGCGGCGTGGATCAGGACATAGTCTCCAGCCTTGATGTTCGCGCGGGTCACCAGCGCGCCGTAGCTTGTTGGCGCGGTCACGAACAGGCCGGCGGCCTCCTTGTAGCTCCAACCCTCCGGAACAGCGAGCATGCTGACCTCCCTGGCGACGGCCTTGGTGGCATAGGCGCCCTGGGTGGCTCCGAAGACGCGGGAGCCGACGGGGAACTTGGGGTTCTTGGAGTTGGCGGGGGTGGCCAGCACGACGCCCGCGAACTCGGCACCGGAGACCCAGGGGAAGGGCGGCTGGTGCTGGTACTTGCCCTGGATCTGCAGGATGTCGAAGAAGTTGGTGGCCGCGGCGTGCACCTCGATGAGGTACTCGTCGGGCTTGGGCTGGGGGTCGGCCAGCTCCGTCACCTTGAGCTCATGGGGGCCCTGGAAGGTCAGTACATCGGAATCTCTGGACTGTCCGGCAGGGAAATAATTAGGTGCTCACCTTGACATACTCTGCCAGCTGGATGCCCTTCATTTTGGGGACTGTGGGTTGGGTAGTGGGATGGGGATGGGAATGAGAATGGGAGGTCGGCAAGGGAGAGGCGAGACGCTTAGCAGCCGCAACAGAAGACAGCAGTTCGTGAATTCGTGAAATGGAAATGAGCAGGTGCAGAGTAGTACAGATAGATGAAAGAACAGCACCCCGACTCCCCACCCCGGACTTTGGCCGTCTTATACGTCTGACGGAGATAGCCCCTGGTCTAGCCGTTCCCCGGTCCCTCAGGGCCCGAGTTGGGAGGTCTTGTTCCCGAACCGAGGTCTGGGGCGGTATAGCCCTGATTGGCTGCCTAGAGTCGCCCCACGCCCCACCCGGGGGAGCTTAACGTCAGATTTCTTGGCAGATCGACGCGACCGGGAAACCATCACCGCGACTCGACCTCCACCAAAAACTTCCAGTTGCAATCAGAACATACGATTCAATCCACGATCCATACCCAAAACCAACGAAACTTCATCAAGAAAAACCACAACAAAACCACGGTCAACAACTCCATCCACACAACCAGCTTCAACGACAACTCCGACGACAACATGGCGACCGCCGCCCTCCCCGGCAACGGCCGCCCAACCACCACTCTCGCCGCCTCCCTCCTCACGCACACCCCCCCCCACTACACCTTCACCTTCACCCCCTTCCTCCAACAAACCTACCAACACACCCTCGCGACCGACCACCCCGCAGGCAGCAACCCTCCCACAGCTACCAACCCCTCCCACCGCGACGGCGGCCACGGAGGCGGCTTCGGCTCCCTAGTCTGCAAGCACTGGCTGCGCGGCCTCTGCAAAAAGGGCGAGTCCTGCGAGTTCCTGCACGAGTACAACCTGCGCAAGATGCCCGAGTGCAACTTCTTCGTGCGCAACGGCTACTGCAGCAACGGCGACGAGTGCCTGTACCTGCACATCGACCCGTCCTCGCGCCTGCCGCCGTGTCCGCACTACGAGCGGGGGTTCTGTCCGCTCGGGGCGCGGTGTGACAAGAAGCATGTCAGGAGGAGGCTGTGTGTGTATTACCTGGCGGGGTTTTGTCCTGATGGGAGGGAGTGCAGGCTGGGTGCGCATCCGCGGTGGGTGAGGGAGGGGGAGCTGGAGAAGCCGAGGGTGCGGGAGGAGAGGAAGGAGGAGGTTGGGGCTCAGGAAGAGAGGGAGAGGGAGATGCAGAGGGAGAGGGAAAGGGAGATGGAGAGGGGGAGGGATGGTGGAAGGGATGGGGAGAGGGGGCATGATGGGCGGCATAAGGACCGGTTTGGTGGTGGTGGTGGGAGGGGTGGGAGGTGGAGGGGGAAGCGTGGCGGGTTTAGAGGCAGAGGCGGGCATTAGGATGGGATTGGCAGTTCGCAAATTAGCGGATCGATGGTTAGGAGGAATGAGAATGGATTCGTCTTCGGGCCTACGGCCCTTGACCTCATATATGCTTTATTTATCCACAAAAAAGAGTCGTGAGCGGTCATGTACTGTTGAGCGAGGTGTGCCTACCCCGGGCCTTTATCCCAAACACCGTTTCAAATGCTGCCAAATTCAACTCTCCTTCCACACATTCGAGTCCCCGCCGTGTTCCAGCGGCGGCACCGCCACAAACGACTCGCTCCCCGCGGCCTGCTCCTCGTCGCTCAGCGCCGACCGCGGGCTCCCGACGGCCGACGGCGCGTTGCCCTGCCACGTCGCCAGCTCGTCCACCTTGCGGATCCCCATCATCCACGCCACCAGCCCGCGCGGCACCCACCGCCCGACAAACCCGTACACGCTCGCACCCAGCCCGACGCTGACCGTGCCGCTCGCAATGGACCCGTCAATCACGTCAAACACGGCATTGTGCAGCTCCCGCAGCGAGCTGCCCCGCATGCCGCGGATCTTGCCGGCGCTGATCGCCGACGCGGACTGCGTGACAAAATTCTTACCGTACGCCTGGCGCGCCGAGTCCGGCCAGGGCAGGGCCTCGGCGTCCTCCGGGGCGGGCAGCAGGCCGTTCGGGGCGAGCAGCCGCGAGCCGGCGGTGGGCGTGAAGCCGGCAAAGTCAAAGGTACCCAGCTGCACGTGCGTCACGGGGATGCCGAGGGGCCGCAGCTCGGCCGTCAGCACGTCGGTGAAGGCCGAGAGGGCCGAGCAGACGGTCGCCTCGGGCGCGTGGAAGGGCGGGTTGATGGACGAAATGATGGAGGGGGTGAAGACGAGCACCTTGGGGCTCGGACGCTCCTTGTCGGTTGGTGCTGGGGGGCTCAGGCGGGCCGTGAGCAGCGGGAGGAAGGCTTGGATGGTTAGGATGGGCTGAAGGAGGTGGGTGTTGAACAGATCGGCGAAGCTCGAGGGCGGGATAGTGGCGATAGGCGAGGTCTGGTAGTTGAGCGAGGGGATGAGGATGACGGCTTTGAGGGAGAGGTGGTGGCGCTTGCCGTTGGGGATAGCGGCGTGGGGGGCCTGGAGGAAGCGGGCAAAGTTGTCGATCGAGTTGCCGGCGCTCGTGGGCTGGGATGGTCAGTCTCGGCATAGCCAGGAAGTAATCGACAAAGACATACATCGGTGATGTCGATGCCCAGCGGCCGGATGTCGGGCCGCGCCAGGCTCTGGACCATGACGTCGTCCTCATGGCTGTTGGAGACGATAAACACAACAAAGCCCTTCCTCTCCAGGTCCAGCGACAGCGACCGCGTCAGGGGCAGGGCGGGCGAGCCGGCGACGACCACGACGTCCATGCGGCCGCCGCTGCGGGCCCGCCTGGCCCGCCGTGTCTTCCGCCACCGTGCTGTGCTTTGGTATGTCCGGTAGGCGACGACGCCGGTGGTGACGACGATGAAGCCGACGAGAATCTTGTGGCGGGAGAGCCAGTTCTGAAAGCGTTCCAGGGCCGACGCAGGGATGGTTATAACGGCCGGCGGTGGAGGCGGGCGGGGGCGGAACTGGTCGGGCACCCACGACGAGTTGGCGAGGGTGTCCCGCAGGGTGTCGGCGGCCTGGTCGACATGCTTGTCTACAAAGTCGGCGACGTTTTTCGAGTATTTTTGGACGTCGTTGCCCAGGGACGAGAGCTAAAGTCACGCATGCGGGCGTCAGTTGAGTCTTTTGGTCTTTGAGTTGGGTTTTGTTGCGGTGGAGCGGAGCGGGGGGAGGGAGGAGGGGAGCGTACCACGTCCATTATGTCGTCGGTAGGCATTATGAGAATGGAAAAAGAGACAGGTTATAGGCGGAACATCAACTCGGCGAGCAAGATGGGTGTCGGGGAGCGTCGTGGTCCAATAAACTCGTGGGCATGACCGTGCCACAGACAATGCAAGTTGCAGACCGCCTTGAGGGTTGAGGGTTGTGCAAAAAGATGCTGCGTCGGGCCGCCTCGGGCGGTCTGTTATCCTCTATCGGGTCTTGGCACCCGAGCAACGTCATTGGGGGGGCCGAGAAGGGGGGTTACACAGCGCATAACGTCCATTTGAGGGTGCATTGCAACGGGAAATGGTCATAATTACAAGTTGCTCTTCAGTGTAGCTCTCATTTCTATTTCAATTCTTGACTTTATCATATTTCTTTTCGTTTTGGTTCTTCATGCGGATGTCAGGGACTCAGGGTTACTTTTTCGCGCCCAAGGAGGCTAGCTCACGGCCGGAATGCAGTTGAATTCCCGAATTAAAATCGAAATAAATCAGAATTCCATCCCAAACTCATCACAGTGACTGTCTTTCGTCAAATCTTGGTGGCCACCACCCTCAACCGCACATAACTGTACATATGCCCGCCCCCCGGTTGCGCACACACAACCTCCAAAACATCCACCACCTCCCGAATAACCTCCTCCCTCTCCCCCTCGGGCACCGCATCAATAAACTGCTTCGCCATCAACCGCACCCACCCCTCGACGCCGCCTTGATCCGCCTTGGTCGGCCGCCACTCCCTCTCGGCCCTCTCCACCCGCCACCCCCCAACCTTCTTCTCCATCACCTCCGTCACCCACTCCTCGTCAGGAAAAAACCACGGATCCACCTCCTGCGCGCGCGCCAGCCCGACGCGCCGCCCGACCACCGCGAGCAGCGCCGCGCGGATCTCGGACACGTTGCCGAGCCCGCCCATCTCAAAGGTGAAGGTGCCGCCGGGGACGAGGGCGTCGCGCACGCCGCGGAAGACGGCTTCGCGGGTGGCGGGGGCGCGGAGGATCCAGTGGAGGGCGGCGTTGGAGAAGGCTTTGGTGAAGGTGCCGTTTGTGAGGGAAGGGTGAGAGGTGAGGGTTGTTGCGTCGAGGACTGGGAGAGAGAGGTAAGTTTGGATGGGAGATACAACGGGTGAGTGGTGAGGCGGGGCGTACCTTCAAAGGTGGCCTTGTCGGCCACGCCGGCGGACGAGGCCGAGGCTTGGGCCGCGGCGATCATGGCCGCCGAGCTGTCGATGCCGTGGACGCGGCCGGTGCCCTGGGCGAGGATGCGCGCAAAGTCGACGTTGAGGACGCCGTCTGGAAAGGTGAGCTTGGTTCTGATCGTGAATGCTAAAAAGTGAACGCACCACCGCAGCCGACATCGAGGATCACGTCGTCCTTTTGCGGATCCAGCCACTGCACCACCTTGGTGGCCAGCTTGGGCACGAACGAGGCCGCGCTTTGGTAGGCCTGGTCGGGTCTGTCAGTATGGACAACTTGATGATGTGCTTGTGGCTGAGAGGGCGTCACTCACCTCCGAAGACCAGTTGTCCTGCTGCTGTGCTGCCATGTTGTGTAAAGTCGAGAGAGCGCTGAGATGCTGATGATGGAGCCGAGGCCGTGAGCTGTGAGCTGTAGTTGTGAGTGTGTGGTGGTTGGAAAATGCTGGAATAACTGGAAAGCCAAGCTTCTTTTATACATTTCAGGATCGACAGAGCTTCTGAGTGTACGTGGTGTAAGTGGCAGTTGGAGGTGCAGGGGTGTCTTCAGATGCGCCGATGTCGGCGCTGCCTCGCCAGCCAACACGCGACTCGCAACATGGTCAAGATGCAGTGCGAGACGAAAAAGGCAACGACTTGATGACTATTATCTAATGGCAAGACCGTGATTCACTCCGAGTTCGCCTCAAACGCCTGCCTTCTGGCATACCTCGTCCCTCCGATATGCCGCCGCGATGACCCCCTTTCCAGTGTTGACCGGCATGTTGACGCTCCGATCATCTCCTTTTGGATGTCTGAGTGGCCGCTAGTCAAGGTCATCCAGGCTCATCAGCTGGTACCTGTCGTCTCCGAGCGCGTCGTCCAGCCGCTTCATGACGGCCAGCACCTTCTCCTCCTCCATCCGGCGGCCCACCACCTGCACGCCCACCGGCAGCCCGTGCATGCGCTGGGCGTCGTAGTGCTTGTACGCCCCGCGAGCAACCCTGTTCAGCTTCTTTGCGTCGAACGAGGCGGGGAGCTGGTCCAATGTCTTGTCCACGTGCGTGATGGGGAGCACGCCGGCCGTGTAGTCGAGCTGTAAGCTGTGAGCTGCAGTCAAGAACAAGTAATGCCCAAGGTCAACTCACCAGGTTGAACAAGAAGGTGTATCCGCAGCTGCTCACCGCGTCCCGCATCCCATCGTGCGGCAACGCCGGCGTGGCATTCGGGGGCGCCAGGATGACATCGAGCTCCTGGTCGTTCCACCACTCGAACCAGCTCGCCCGGTACGCCTCCCGCTGCGCGACCAGCTTCCAGTTCTCAAACGCCGACTGTGCCCGCCAGTGCCGGACCAGGCCCGCCCAGACGTGATCCCGCTGCACATACCGCACCCACAGGTAGTACAGATACCTCACGGGCGCCCACATGCCCGCCAGCCGCCTCAGCTGCGCCGCCCCGGCATCGTTCCGCTCCCCCGCCCGCCGGAACGACTCAAACATCTGGCACCCGTCCGCATTCAGCAACAGCGACGCGAGCCTCAACCCCTGATACATATCCGGCGCGCCCTCCACCTCGACAATCTCACACCCCTGCCTGCGCAGCGCCGCCTCCGCGATCCCCAGCGCCCGCTTACACGCCGGACTGGGCTCGACCACCCCATCCGTCCTCAACACCCCGACCCTCAACCGCCTCCCAGCATCCCCAAACTCCCTCTCCACCTCCCCCCTCCACCCAAGCGGCACAACCGTACAATCATACCTCTCCGGCCTCATCTGCCCCAACACCACCCGCGCAAAATACCCCAAATCCCCCACCGTCCTCGCCATGGGGCTATACACACTCGGCACCCCCTCCTGGCCGGGCATGCTCGTGCGGATCCCCGCCTTGGGCCACCTTCCCGTCGAACACCGCAGCGAACAACACCCCGCCCAGTGCGCCGGCACCCTCACACTCCCCGCGACGTCACTCCCAACCCCAATCCGCCCGCCCATCGCCAGCAGCGCCGCCTCGCCGCCCGTGCTGCCGCCGGGTGAATACCCCTTGACATGCGGGTTATCACACCGCCCCCAGAGGTCATTCGAACTCTCGAAACTGAGCAAGGTAATAGGCAGCGCGGTCTTGACGTAGGGCACCGCGCCCGCGTCCTTGAGCAGCCGCACCATGGGCCCGTCTTGCGCGGTTGCGTTGCCGACAAAGGAGGAGTAGCCGACCGTTGCGTCGTAGCCGCCTACGATGATGGTGTCTTTGAGGGAGACGGGGATGCCGGCTAGCGGGCCCGCGAGGTTGATGCCACCATTATCCGGGGTGGAGGTAAGCCAAGATTCAGCAGAGGGGAGGAGGATTTCGGTGAGGCAGTTTGTGCGGGCGTGGGCTTTGAGGGCGAGTTTGCCGTAGGTGTGGACTGTGGGACGGTTTTAGTTGAAAAGGGATACGAATGGATCAGACTTGACGTACGGATAGAGAGAGGCGTGGTGGTGCCTGCGTGGACGGCGGCGACGAGGGATTCGATGGGCGCGAGGAGGGTTTGTTTGTCGGAGGGGGTGAGAGGACCATGATAGGCTGTTAGGGAGGCGACGCGGGCGGCGCGCTCGGATTGTTTGAAGCGGCTGGCGAGGGTTAGCTTGGGTTGGTGTGTGCGGAAGAAGGGAGGGACTTGCCAGTCACGCCGGTGCTGGAGGTAGTCGAGGAGAAACATGGTGATGGTTGGGTCTGAGTCGAGGTGTATGTGGTTGGCAGTGATGATGAGAATCCAGACATCAATTGTCCTTCGAATTCCTGAGAATATGGCGATGTTGAGCGAGTGGAAACTGGAAGTGGAAGAGAAGAGGCAAGGAAGCGAGGGAGCGGTGTGGGGGTGAAGTCGCCCTGTCGATCCCTACAAGTACATACAAGCCACGGTCAGGGGTTGTTGTTGTGAGACCCAAGGAATGGACTCCAGTCCGTGATAAGAATCCGGATTCGAAAGTGATTGGAACACCCAAAAGGACGAGACTGGGTGCATACATGTACTAATGTTCGGTGCCTTGTTGGCCCTTGACAAGCCGTGTAAGTGATAAGATAGCCGGCAGGGCAGCTGATGCGTGGAGAAGCGGAGCTGGCCAAGCTTCCCCGCATGCTCATGCCCGCACCGCTCCGCTTTCCCCCTTCCGACCCGCTCCACCCCGACCCGGCCTCCTTGAGCCGCCGGGAGCCGACACGAATTCCACCTCTACCTGACGACGGACAAAGATGTATCCGTATCCAGATTACAGACAAGAAGCCTGGCGCGGGACGCCCCAAGCGAAGTCCTCTTCATGGTGGTTGAGGATATTGTAGCTGCCACATACAATCAACAAACGGAGCCCGGTCAAGTCCAGGAGACCGACCGCACCTTGATGCACTTCCATGTATTCCCCTGAGGTAATCCTACATACACCTTAGGCAGACACCGACCCTCAACCCTTAATCTTGACTTGATGTAAGCTTCAAATTTTCAACACGAAAAAACCACAAACAACTCCCCACCAACACCGCCAATGCCAAAAGCCACCCACACCCTTTCAACGAGATAAAGCTGGCCCACAGGTAACTCATCCATCAGCCACGTGCCAACGCACCTCTCGTTCTTCCCATACCCCCCAAACCAAACGCCTGACCCTCTCTCATATACTTGTACACCCCCCCTCCACGGGCCAGTCTCTGTACCGCAGGTCACTCAACCCTTAGCAGCATCACCACCCGCCCCCTCAGCACTAACCAGCGTAGGCGCAATCCGCCTCCGCTTAGGCTTCCCACCCTCCACATCATCAGCCTCCCCCTCAGCAACCGACTCCCTCTTCGTCCCAGCCGGCGCCGGCGCTGGCGCGGTAAACGACGCGCGCGGCGTCTCGGGCGGCGTGGTAATCGGCACGCCGACCACCTTGCTCGAGTTAGTCGCCGCGATGCTGGGCACCTGTCCCGAGATCAGGGGTGGATTGCTAAGCACGCCCGCCGGTCCCGTCTGAGACGACGAGTTCGAGTTGGAGGTGGAGCGCGCCGGGGAAGTTGCGCGGGGGTTGACGAAGGATGCCGTCGATGTGGTTGGGGGCGATGGCGCTGTGAGAGAGCTGCCCGAGTCGCGGTGCCGGTGGTGGGAGCCGTTTGGGAAGGGAGAGGGCGGGGCGAAGACCGAGGTTGGGGTTGGGACCGGGGTGTTTTGGCTGGAGACTGTGCCTGCGGCGGGCGGCTTCTGGGGGCCCAGTTCGCCTGTGTAGACAGTGCCGAGTTCGCCTGGGGCGAAGGACAGGGTTGAGCAGAACCCGTCTGATGAGGAAATTAATAGGGTCAGGCCGTCGCTCGCCCTGTAAGTACATTAGCATTGCCCGATTGACTGAGACAGCGAGACCAAACTTACCAAGTCAGATCCGTAAATGTGGCGCAATGCAGGTTGCTCACGACGCAGATGGGCGTGTGCTGTTGCGTGTCATAGAGCAAGACCGAGTCTTGGGTCGCCACGGCGTACACCATCCGATACGGGAGCGCAAACACGGACTTTGGCCCTTGACCTTGGACGCCGGTGTCTAGGCTCGGTGGTTTCGAGCTGGCGGTCGAGGCCTCGGCCGCTACTGGCGGCGGCGGCGGGTCCATGACCGACGAGGCGGGCGAAGGCCTGGACAGGGGCTCCGGAAGTGAAGGGATCGCCTCCTCAGCGGATGACGTGTCGATGGTGATGTGCTTGGTGGCAGGCGGAGACTGCCTCAGCGTGTACACGACTGGAGAGCATCGCACTGCCACCGACGGCTTCTTGTGGCCCGGCAAGTGCGCGATTGGGGGCTTGTTGATGCCGCCACGCGTGTAGATGTAGACGGTGTTGATAACCTCATACGTGGGCCTCGAGCCCTCCACTTGATGCTGGGTCTGGTACTGCCCGGCAGGGGTCAGAAGAAGACTCCCATCGGGCGTAAAGGTCAGCCTCCGAAAAAACGAGGTGAGAGTCTCGTTTGCATAGAGGCTGGCGTTCTTCATGCCCAAGGTCGTGCTGTGGAGGTGAGACTTGGGCGAGGCCTCGATGGGCATCACGGCCGGCAGCGGCATCGACGGAGCAGGCGAAACCGACCGCCTCGACGAGAAGGACGATCTCCGGCTGTGGCCGATCGTGCTGGGGGGGTCCATCGGCAGCGCGACAGACAGCGCGACAGAGGTCGGGGTCCCTGGGGCAGAGGGAGCAGGCGAGCCTGCAACGACGCCGGGCACGGCATCTATGGCCGCGAGCGCCGACCGATACCCTATCTCGGGAGGTGCTGGGCTGCTGGAGGATATCCGCCGAGGCGGGAGGTCTGTCTTGGCATGGCTGGCGAGCTTGGAGGGCTTGTCGTCGTGGTTGTTGAGCGTGTACTGGCCGTCCTTGGTCCTTAGAGAGTAGATGTGGACGGACCGGTCAGACGACTGTGTCGCAATGTACTCGTTCAACGGGTCCCAGGCGACGCCCTGGACGTAGTGGCTGTGTTCGGCGATCTGCCGCACAAGGGTTCCTGAGGCGCTCAGTCAGCAACGCGCCGAGACGGTTCCCAATGGATGGCTCGCACCTGTCCCGGCATTGTAGATCCGCGCAACATTGTCCATGCTTCCGATAATGAAGAAGGTGGCATCCGGCGACCATGCGAGGTCGTATATCTCGGTCCCGAGCGACCGACACATGTGCTTTGTCCGCCATGTCTCCTTGTCGTCGAGGCCCTCGGAGCCAAAAGTCGGGTGGTGGGTTTCTGAGCGGACCCAGAGGATGACATTTCCGTCGTCGCCGGCTGATGCGAGGAGTTCGCCTAGAGGGGTGTTAATAGGACTGCCGCAAGGCTCCAGGCCGCCGGTGGCGCGGGGGAGTCGATTCACCTTTCGGGGCCCAGCGTACGACATTGACTGCCTGGGTGTGCTTCGAGAGGGTTGCTAGGTAGTCGACGGACCGCTTCTCGCCGTCCTCTTCTATCTTCCACAGCTGTCATTGTGTCAGCACTAGCCCAGGACAAGCGCGGCCAAACGCAGCGTGTGTCGTCGACGTACCCGAACGGTGTTGTCTCCGGCACCGGTTGCCAGGCGACCTTTGCCATTGGGTTCGAAGTGAGCCGAGTAGATCGGGTACGGGTTGTTGTTGTCGTGATGCCAATTGATAATCAACGGAGCCGCCTTCATTGTGGGCACGAGACGGTCGCAGGACCGAACGGTATCATGGAGGTGTCGTTTGTCGTTATGCTGGTGCCAGCCCGCAGCGACGATTCGGTTCGCGGTTCGGGATCGAGGTCGGGCGGGAGCAAGGCAACCGCGGGATGTTTCTCGCTGTGGTAATTGGCCGGGCGAGTCGCAGAAGTGGCCGGATCGTCGTCTGCTCTGGTCAACAGACGTTGGTGTAGGTGAAACAGCGCTGGGGCAACGGTTGAAGCGATGGTAGGCACAGGGACCTTGGACCGGCCTGCGTGAGGCTGGTGCGGCTTGGAATCGACCAGGGTCAGCTCGGCATCAAATAATCAAATGATCAATGCATCAAACAGACAAGGTCAAGTGCACGATCGGACACGAAGGCTGGCCAGGACACTCGTGTCAGGATCGTGTCGGTTTGTCCCAGATGAATTGAGCTGGTCCAGCTCTTGGGGGGGTTGGAGCGAGCTGATCCTTGCCCGCCGCTGACCCTCCGCGCAGCAGTGACGGGATCGCGTTCTGGCGTTGGCGTTGGCGTTGTCGGCAAGCCAATCAGCACTACGCATCCTGCTCTAAGCTCGACTGACCCCACTGTCATCGCCGTGCCAGCTTCTCCAACCTGCAGATGGTCCATCACCGATCACACTTCAGCGACGTAGTAATTAGTTGACAGCCATGCACCCAGCATGCCAATGGCATTAATATTCTCTGTAATACCTACAGGCATGTGCAAGCCAGAGGGCCAGTTCCAGGCTTCTTCTTTGTTTTATGGAACGTATTTTTGAGAGCTTTCGATGCGCGTGGTTTGGGGGAAACGTGTTGGAAGTTCATGTCAGCGCTGCGAATTGGCAAGGTTCGGGATGGAATTGCGGCGTCTCTTGTCAAGCTGAAGCTAAGCCAGGCCTCTTCACAGTAGGTTTCTCACGCCGCCGAAGGTGGGGGTTTTTCAGAGCCAGAGGAACAGGGATTGAAATACAGAAATAGCACCCACTGCTCTCTCGGTAATCATCGGACGTCGAGGTTAACTATTCTTGATGCCGTCCCCACTGGCAGGGTTCCTGTTGGGCTTTTCAGCCAACGGGCGTGTAAGTGCGTTTCCAGGCTTGATGGCGAATCGTGCCACTCACGAGGTTGGTCGAGGACTCGAGGTTCGTCAGAGGCGTGCTGCAGCAACCAGTCGGAGGAGAGCCGCAGCTCCGACACAGCCCCCAACACCAACTCCCAGCCCGCCTGGCACATTCGGTGACCGCGACATGTAACGTTATCTGCCATCGCACTCTTTCCAGAAGACACAGTACAGGCCGCAAGTCGACTCGGCCGACAAGCTCGCAGGCTAAGCCTCACCAAACTGAGACAAAGGACACAGACTCGACAGATAGAGTGAGATTGAAGTCATTTCTGATTTTCTTTCCTCCTTTTTTCGCCGAATAACTGTCTTCCGTCTCGTCCTTCCTTTCTGTTTGTGGCAACGTCACATGTAAATCCCAACGTTCTAGAGAATGGAAGAAACCAGTCTTCGGACTGACTTCTTCGCCACACCACACTCACCGTAGACTCAACTCCGAGTCAGAGCCATGCCTTGAATATCCGTACAACATCTGCAGTCAGGCCGAAGCTGCATCGAGGGTCGGAATGTCGTGCCAAGCCCGGCGCGGTGTCGACGGGTGGTTCCGAGGCCCCGGTCCGGGCCCGCTTCCGACTTGGCTCCTGCCGGGGTGGCCGGGCGAGGTTTTTTTCTCTCTCGAAAGACGAACCAATTCGAAAATTCCAATTCATCAGCACTATTTTTTCGTCTCCAATTCTCCACAGCGCCAGATGCTAACACAACCCCCAAAGGTGGCGGCGGGCTCAAAGTGGAAGGTGATGAAAATCCTCCGGTTATGCAGGGCAGCAGGGAACGGCAGCACCCCGCAACGCGGCAGCCTTCACCGTTCTGACATCTGCATGCAACGCAAGACGAAGCACGCCATTGGCGAATCGGAAGGTGGTTGTCTCACGACCGACAGTCACCCTCCGGGCCCTTCACCGCATGAGTCAACGTTGTCGAGGGAAGATGACGGCGGCGGCACACAGGGCACACACACTCACTCTCGCGCTCTCTGTTCCCCCGCCATTCCTATCTTATCCTGCCGGGGGCCCAGGCGGCCGGGCGGCCAGGCGGCCAGGATCTAGATTTATCATCAGGTAATCACAGTATGGGTATGGGCATGGACAGTGGTGTACTTGTATTATATTCAAATGGCGTCTGCCTGGGGCCGCAACCGCTGCGATTCCCTTCCATCTTCTTGTACCGACCCGTGCTTGGTGCTTCCTCTGCTTTAGGATCCGTGGTTCTTCCTCAACCACGGGCTCCACCAAATACAACGCCAATTGACCTGCGGACCACTACAGTAGAAGAGGCCTTGCCTCTTTTCGCCATATTTTTGTTGAATTGCCGCCACCACGGCCACTTCATCCGCACTGCGACCTCGCACCGCCGCCAAGCCCGGCCGCACTCGGAGATAGCATCGCAGCGCCGAACCCCCACGGTCCCAGTGCACCATCCGAAGCCAAAGCCTGTGGGACATTGTCTTGGACAGCAACCCTCACCCTCGCCCTCGCCCATCGCGGATGACCATGCCGTTTGATGCCTCCAGCTCCATGCTGAAAGCCGTCGGAACCGCCACCGCACTCATTGCACTCTGCTCCGTCCCTGCGCTGGGCGGCATCGTCACCCGTCGACACAAGCAGGATGCAAACCAGGACGTCTACGAGGATGGCGACGGCAAGGCCACCCCGGAGTCGGTGAAGGCCTACTCGGCCCGGCTCCTGAAGGCACTCGTCCTGGCCTCGGGGGCCGGCGGCCTCGCCATCTCGATTGCGCTCTTGGTCATCTCACCCCACGGAGAGGGGCGGCTGTTGATAGACAGCCTGAGATCAGGGGCTTGGGTAAGTCGAGACAACTCACTTCGACCCAAATCCAGCCGAGTGCTGACACCATGTCCAGGGATTCTTGCTGTTCCAGGCTGTGGCCATCGCCTCGAGCAGGAGTTCTATCCATTCCTTCAACCTCGGCATCTACACCTTCCTGTCGGCCACTGTTCTCGCCGGCATCCTCCTCGTCCAGGGAACCGAGCTCGCCCAGCCCCTGTTGCGCTCCTCGCCCGCGGCGTTTGCCCTCCGCGTGGTTGAGCTCGTTTTCAGCATCTCCCTCGCCGTCTCGTCTCTCTGCATCCCCCGGAGGCCCGACGTCTTCTTCCAGGGCGAGCAGGTAGACCGCATGTACACCGCCTCCGCCATCGGCCGCTACACCTTCAGCTGGCCCTCCGGCCTCCTCAATCTTGCCGCCAAAAAGAGAGATCTGGACCTCTCCGACCTCACCCGTATGGATCAGTTCACGCGCGCCGATTCTATGTCCGCCAATTGGAAGTCGCAGAAACACAGTGGCCACCGTCTCTGGCTGGCTCTGGTCCTGGCTCACAAGAAGCCTCTGTTCGTGCAGTGGTTCCTGACGTTCTGTGCTTCGGTCTTGAACTTTGCCCCGCAGTGGGTCATCCTGCAGCTCCTGAGGTATCTCGAGGACCGCCAGCACGGCGGCAAGCAGAGCCTCGAGGTCTGGATGTGGGTCGTCTGGCTCGGCGTCGCCATCATCGGGCAGTCGTGGGTCGAGTCCTACCTCTGGTGGCTTTCCTTCTCCGACCTTCACATTCCCGTGCGCGCTCAGCTCTCGGCCCTCATCTTTGAGAAGTCGATGCGGAGGAAGGATGTCAAGGGCACCGGCAAGTCCAAAAAGAAGGCCCAGGACACCGAGTCTGCGGAGCCCGCGGGCGTCGAGCCGGCGGTTGAGGCCCCTGGAAAAGTCGAGGAGGACGACTCGGAGGAGCTCAAGAAGAGCAAGCAGAGCACCGTCAACCTCATCGGAGTCGATACCAGGAGAGTATCCGACTTTGCTGCCTTCCAAAACCTGTTCCCTGGCAGTCTTTTCAAGCTCATCGTCTCTCTCGCCTTTTTGATCGACCTCCTGGGCTGGAAGTCTCTCCTGGCCGGCTTCTCGGCCATGCTCGCCATCATGCCCGTCAACATCTACTTTTCCAAGCGATACTCCGCCGCCCAGGACCGGCTGATGAAGGTCAGAGACGAGAAGATGGAGGTGGTCAACGAGGCGCTGCAGGGGATCCGCCAGATCAAGTTCTCGGCCCTGGAGCCCGAGTGGGAGAAGAAGGTCGGCGAGGTCCGCGAGCGCGAGCTCGGCGCCGTCTGGAGCGTCTTC
>FTCU01000597.1_pt1 | contig 46093 bp, 35 predicted proteins | sample 1639521 | NCBI WGS metagenome assembly FTCU01 (sample SAMEA3914864, study PRJEB12502) | metagenome | biome: forest; material: soil | place: USA | collected 2012-03-12 | depth 0.3 m
CAATCTGGCTTGAGGTTCGGCGCCCAGGGAGTCCAGGGAATTGCACCGATTTGCCAAGCATATCACCCGAGGATATTGAAGTGATAGCGCTCTGTCAAGATCAATACTATGGGGATAAGGATGGGGCTGTCATTGAATCAGTGCCTGGATGTTACTTGGTATGGTAGCCCTACCCATTCCCTCATGATCAGATGCATGGCAGTTGGTTCGGTATTGCTCGTCTTGGCAACTATCGCGATTTTGGCATGCTCTGGTATGATGCCGCGAACAGATCCGAATCGCATCGACCCGGCTGCCTGCGGCTGCTACTGGATTTCGGGGCTCATGATGAATGTGTCAAGTTTGGTTTGAACGACCCGGGTGGGAGAGGAACCTGCTTGCCCCCACATCCCGGCCATAAATTACTTTCAAACGCTCGATGCCAAACAGATATGATGCGCCTCGGATGCGTCGAACGGGGAGGAGACGTTTGAAAGTACCGTTTGACCTTGATCTGAACGGATGTGCACTAGAGCAGCCATATTATGACAGGTACTGTAATCAATACCTCGTCGTTTTGAGACACCACAGATCGTGAGGGGATGCCCTGCGAGCAAGACCCGTCAAAACAGGCGTTTAGACGCATTCTGGGGGGTTTCCCTTTCAATGAATCAGAGGGATGCAAACTCCAGGCTGAATCCAAAAGGGGAGAGGTGCGCCAGGAGCATTACGAACAATAGCTCTCGTCTTAAGACGTCGGGTACTGCCCACGGGTCCCTGCCCCTGGCCTGCGGCGCTTCCAGGCCTGAAATGACAGTACCCTGGGGTTTATTTAGCCGCGGACTGGACGAACATGGCGGATACTGGTCACGGTATCCGGGGATGGTTGGCCCGTGTTCGCAAGCAAGGGCAGGAAGCGGAACGGAAATGCCAGTTGGATTGGGTGACGCAATCATCCTGCATGATTGGGAGTCTTGACGAGTTTGCCAAGAGCTTCCATGTGTCTTCAGAACATCGTTCCGTGCCGCAAGATGGCGTCTCTGCCGCGTCCTTAACCGCGACCTGCAGGTACGTTGACCTCATCCGTGCAACCCTGTATGTCTTATCCAGGCCCCCTAGTAGTATTCCGTGTCGGGACGGGACCCAGAACTCGACCCGCCTGTCTCGATGCGGGTTGCCACGCGGATCAGAGTCGCCTTATCTCGTGGGGGGCGCTGAGGTGGTGGAATGGAGTTCAGGTTTATCACGATAGGTACTCGAACCGAATTTCCGAGCTCGAGGGTCCTCTTGAGCCGCAGGTACAACAATGATCCACTCAATTGATAAAAGAGAAAGCGAGAATCTACCTATCCCAGCCCAGCTGTCTAAGAGAGCCGCAATGCACCCCAACACCAGGAAAGCTCCAAATCAAGAGATACCATACAGTCTGCTCGCTTCTCGGACAACATCCCCGAGTTCCTTGACCGTGTCTTTATCCCGAGGCAATGTGTGACCCTTCGCGTGGTCAAACAGGTAAGCAGTGTCGGGGTCGCAGACGTTGTAGAGGGCCAGTGATCCGTGGACATATGGGTCAAGGGAGCCGACTGCAATAGCCGATTAGCAAAATCCATATCAAAACACGGGGACGGAAAACACACTGATGTGGCAGGTGGGAATCTCGATCATGGCATCCGACTCGTCGCTGAGAATCAGGTGATGGGTGTCCGGATCCACAGGAGGCCACCCGGCGAAGAAGATGGCGTATTTGAACATGGGCTGGATTCCTTTCTTCTTGAACCTTCGCTGCTCGTGAAGCAGAAGAGTGGATGCCATCGTTGCGCCTTCTGAATATCCAATAATAGCATCAAAAGGGCCCCGTTCTTGCATAATCTTGACCAGGTACTTGATCGCGTTGTCGGTGCTCTTGTGTGTCGTCGCGATGCCTTCCCGCATCAACTCTCGCATGGTGTCCTCTGGCGTCTCGCCGTCAGGAAATTCTCGGATTCTGGCCAAGATGTCGTCTTCCTCGGTCTTCTCGACGTCCTTGTCGGGCTCGATGAAACGGAAATACGGCGGCTTGCCAAAGTATTCCTCGAATCCTTCCGGAGGGACCGCCTTGCAGGGCCCGTGGATGAAGTGGAAGGTGGCCGTTCCATCTTCAGTCAGTTCCTTGACGATTGGAGCTTCGCCCTGTTAGTAAACAAAATGGAGAAGCCTCTGGCTCACAGACTGGAGGAGTATTTACCCAACTGCACCTGGAATTTCTTGTAGATGTCAGCAGGGGTAGTAGAGGTATGGAGAAAGCCGAGTAGCCCGTTTGCGACTCACATCAGAGCTGCCGTAGGCACCAGGGAGACACAAAAACCTCATCATGACCTATCTGGCGGGTATGAGATTGGCATCTGGCTTGGGAGTGTGTCGGCAACTCGATCTGTTCTTGAAGGCGGCCAAGCACAAATACGATGCCCGGGGTAAGTGCAAAGTCGAGTACCAGAATGCTGCAGAGGAAAATGTAAGGTAAATAATACTTGGGGGGCGCTTTTCCTGGTCACCAGCTGGTAGTTGGACTCGGCAGTTCTATTCCAACAACGTGCAAACATGAGGTAGACTGTCTTGGAGGTACGTAAGCTTTAACGCTCCATTATGCCGGGCATAGTAACGAACGCCTTGCGGGGGAGAGGGGGAGGGGTGGCATCAGTAAACGCCTGGGTAAGTGCAGATACAATGAAAAAAACGGCCGGATGGTTGAACCGCGGACCTGGAAGACCCGGTCGAGAACCCAGAGATGATGACACCAAGACAGGAACGGTTCGGAGGGCTGAGAGGGAAGCATGCTCGCTCATGGAACCATCCGATCTTCATTTCGCATCGTTCTGGAAAAGGGGAAAGATAGTATGCCGCCGTTCTAGACGCGCAATCCTGGGACAGAAACCCAGGGTCTGCTGCGGGATGAGGCTCCGAATCACATTGCGACGCCTTCGACGGATCCCAGGCGTGCAGGGCACTCGGCGCCGAGCCGAGAGGTGTGTGCTGAAAGGGGAAGCTGGGTATTGCCCCAGAGCTGGTCGATAACTCGCCAGTCAGAGATAAATGAGAGGTTGAACCGACAAGTCCAGCATGTGTGGCTCTGAGTTGATCAGCCGTGCCGGGCCGGCGATGCTATCTTGCGAGGAGCGGCAGCGGTCGTCGGCATGTGCAAGCACGCGACTTGACACGGACGTGGGCCGGCACCATTGACAGGGTAGAAACCTCCACTGAATGTACCTCTACCAATTTGGCCGGAAACAACCTATGGAAGACGGGACTCGGGCTCGGCACGGGGACGAGTCGCTCGGTGCTGAGTGCACCGCAGGCACCGACGCATCTCCGCCTTCGATTGCCTGAGAAGGGTGAACCCGTGGCCCTCATGAACGTCCTTGCCCTCGTGGGGACGGCAATTCGAAAATCACCATGCAAGTTCCCTCGAGAGGGTAAGAGCTGCCTGCGGTGCGCACCTTCCACTGCGCACCTCCCACCTTGATTCTTGCCACCGCAGTCAGCTGGTGCTTCTCGCTTACCTAGTCGAGAATTAGGCTGCTTGGGATTGATAACGCCCATTTCGTAGGTTCCATGCCTGGGAAGGTTCACGAGTAAACTCGTCCGGCGTATAGCATAAGAACCGAACAGGTTTGGGCGTGAGAACGCGGAGAAAGTGGATTGGCCGCGACTTTTGCCGTTGTCATGCAGCTGCAGAGCCTGCAGGTGCTTGCTTGCCAAGTTGCCTCCCTGCTCCCCCCACACGCAGCCGTGACAGGTACCGAGCGCTAGCGCTGGGGGATCGGCAGCACCCGAGACCAAGTACCGATAGCGCCCCCCTGCAAGGCCCTGCAAGCCTCCTTCAAGGGTGGGTGACACTGTGTTTAGCCGATATCGATAACGCCTGCCGTTAGACCTCAATTGCTCCTCCCAGCTATCGGTACTTGGCGATGGGGTCGTTCTCGGCAGGCGCCGATCGACTGCTACCTGCCATGGGCATTCTGCATGCTGTGCAGGTGCAGGCAGGCGCTTGCCCGTGCTCTCTTTCGCGATTGCCTCCCCCGACATCCATCGACTCATCTTTTCTTCCTCCACAAACAGCCACTATCGACGACATTAGCCGCCGCGGATCCCTTGCCCAAGTTCAACCTTACCTGGCCTTGCTCGGTGCTCGCCAGAGCCACCCGGCCGCCTCCAGGACCTAGCTCCGGCTCTCGAGGCTCAAGCTATGTACACAATACTGTGTACAGCTTCCCCACAGCTCCCGCTGCCTCCACTTCCCGACGAGGCTCAACCCCTCGCTCTCTGTGGCCGATCCCTCCGGACCTACTGGCCATGACCCAGCATGGATTCCATACCCCCCCCCCCCCCCCCCCTACCGGGGCACTGGCAGCATTGGCATGCACAGTTGAGGGTCTCAGCATCCGAAGCCTGCTGCACGGAAGGACGAGGCGGTCCTGATATCCACCACCCCTGCATGCTGCCCACAAGGAGGAAACCTACTATGTAGCGTCTCCATCTGCCCGCCGCGGAAGCTCCAAATATCAAGAGGCTGTTCACGGAAGGGGGTGTGGTGACTGGGGCCCGACTCCGGCTCTCCGGCCGTATTGTTTCCATCCTGCCGAACCGGGATTTCTGGCCCGTGGGGTGGAGTTGATCTGGAAGAGTTCGAGACGCCCGGTCGTGGACAGGCCTGAGCCGAGACCCCAACCCGAGCGTGCCGTCTAGCGCGCATCATATTGCTGCGCATAGTGATGCTTGCTTCCGGATCGCCCTTCCAGTCCAATCTAGCGATAATGCGCCTGTCGCTTGTCGTCGGCGGGCCGGCTACTATCAGACCGATACCCTCGGAGGATGGCCAGCGGGCTTCCCTTAGTGATACGTCCCTCGAAGCGACGAGACCATGAGCGTGGTTCAGACGTGGCTGGATGAATTCCAGGTTCGCATATAAGCCGACCAGTGAGCCCGCGTTCCTGAGGCTTCTGGACCGGCCCATGAGCAAACTCTGCGTCCACCAATGTCCGAGTAGTCTTATGTCTTGCACATCCACCAACCGCTAAAGCACGTCAAGGCTGTGACAGGTGCGAGGCTTGTACCCCGTACACGTCTTTGCTCCTGCAAGAGCCTCGGCCATGGCACCCATCGCCATTACTCCGGACAACAGTTCCACCGCCAGCCCCTCCGGGGAGAGCGTCAGTGGTTACTTGTTTGTCACCAACGGACACTCTAACGGCCACGCCAACGGCCAGACCAACGGCCACGCCAACGAACACGCCAACGGACACTCCAATGGCCACGCCAATGGCCACGCCAACGGCCACGCCAACGGCCACTCCAACGGCCACTCCAACGGACACGCCAACGGACACGCCAACGGACACTCCAATGGGCACTCCAACGGGCACTCCAACGGGCACTCTAATGGACAGTCTAACGGCCACTCCAATGGACACACCAACGGGCATTCCAATGGAGCTACTAACGGGTTCAACAACGGCACCTCGAGTTCCTCCAAGCCGATGCCCATTGCCATTGTCGGCATGGCGTGCCGCATGCCGGGAAATGTCGCCACCCCCGCTGAGTTCTGGGAGCTTTGTACACGGGCGCGGTCGGGATGGACTGAGATCCCCAAGGAGAGGTTTGACAACGCCCGGTTCCACCATCCCAACCCAGGAAAAGGCGGCGCCTTAAACCCCATCGGTGGGAACTTCCTCAATGTTGACTTGGCCGCCTTCGACGCCCCTTTCTTTGGTCTCACGGAGAAGGAGGCCATATCTATGGACCCCCAGCAACGCCTTCTCCTTGAATGTACATTTGAGGCCCTCGAGAATGCCGGCATTCCGAAGCATACCATTGTTGGGAAGGATGTCGGCGTCTTCGTTGGCGGTTCCTTTCCCGAGTACGAATCCCACTTGTTTCGGGATTCCGATACCATTCCCATGCACCAGGCGACGGGTGAGTGATAGCTGCCCATTTCCCCCACGCATTTGTTGGAGCCCGAAACCTCGGACTAACACCTTCTCAGGCTGTGCCTTTGCCATGCAGTCCAACCGCATTTCGCATTTCTTTGATTTGAGAGGACCGAGCTTCACTTCAGACACAGCATGCTCATCGAGCATGGTTGCTGTTCACCTGGCGTGCCAGAGTCTGAGGGCCGGCGAGACCAGCACCGCTCTGGTGGGAGCTTGCCACCTCAACATGCTGCCGGAATTTTGGATTTCCTTTTCGACTTGCAGGCACGTCATCTCCAGGATTGCATTCTATGCTGGGAGCGTATCACTAACAGAAAATTCAGGCTGCTTTCGGATACGGGGCGTTCGTTTGCTTTCGACGACAGAGGTACTGGTTTTGGGCGCGGCGAAGGTTGTGGCATGCTTGTCTTGAAGCCGCTGGACCAGGCAATCAAGGACAACGACACTATCCGCGCAGTCATTGCCGGTACCGGCCTCAACCAGGACGGAAAGACCCCTGGCATCACCATGCCAAACGGATCTGCCCAGGGTAGGTTGCGCTCACCTTTCTGGATTGAAGCGTGGATGGGCTCGCTGACTGGTGTCCAGAGGATCTCATGAGGCAGGTCTACGCAAACGCGGGACTTGACCCCAATGCATGCGGATTTGTCGAGGCCCATGGAACAGGCACGAGGGTCGGAGATCCAATTGAAGCAACCGCTCTTCGTAACGTGCTGGGCCTGAATAGGACAGTGCGTGATCCCTTGTGGATCGGCTCAGTCAAGTCCAATATTGGCCATCTCGAAGGCGCTTCAGGTATGGCATGGATGCTGTTACTCTAAAACTATCGCTGACATCTGAAAGGAATTGCTGGGATCATCAAAGCCGCGCTGATGCTTGAGCGCGGATTCATCCTTCCCAACCACGACTTCAAGCAACCAAACCCGAAGATTCCTTGGAAGGAGTGGAACCTCAAGATTCCTGTCACCCAGCGGCCGTGGCCCAGGGGCAAGAAATACATCAGCGTCAACAACTTTGGATTTGGTGGGACTAATGGGCACGTAGTCCTTGAGGCTGCGCCGTTCCGTGGACAGAAAGCCACAGCCATTGCCGGCGACGACAGCCTAGAGCAGGCTGGCCAGGGACGAAAACTTTACGTCGTCACCGCCAACGACAAGACGGCGCTGTCGCAAGTGATGAAGAACATCGTCATCTACTTGGAGCAGCGCCCCGAAATCTTCCAGAAAGACCTCACCGGAAACTTGGCATACACCTTGGGCCAGCGCCGATCACGCCTGCAGTGGAGAGCCGCAATTCCCGCCCTCAACTCTTTCGAGCTCATCGAGGCAATCAACGGCGAGAAGTTCACGCCAGGGAAAGAGACTGAGCCTTTGAGAATCGGCTTCATTCTCACTGGACAAGGCGCGCAGTGGTACGGCATGGGGCGAGAACTCTATGAGCAGTATCCCACTTTCGCCAACAGCATTCATCGGTCTGATCAATGCTTGGCCGAGAACGGCGCAGATTGGTCTCTCATTGGTAAGTGCTCTGGGGAATAACTGCTCTGGCAAATATTCGAGACCATTGACTGACTCCTCGATAGACGAGTTGGGCAGGGACGCAAAAACAAGCAAGGTCAGCGAGGCCCACATCAGCCAGCCATCATGCACAGCTATCCAGCTGGCACTTATTGATCTGCTGCGGTCTTGGAGTGTACGCCCAACGGCTGTGGCTGGCCACTCGAGTGGCGAGATTGCTGCTGCCTACGCTGCCGAGATTATCGACTTCGAGTCCGCCATGGCTATCGCATACCACCGTGGCAGGCTTATCCCGATCCTCAAACAAAGGCACCCGGAGCTCCGGGGCCGCATGATGGCCGTCGGGGGCAGCAAAGAAGACTTCCAGCCCCTTCTTGATGGCCTCCAGGAGAGGGAAGCCCGGATTGCGTGCTACAACAGCCCCTCGAGTCTCACCATCTCCGGAGACGAACCCGCCATTGCCGAGCTTGAGAAGATTTGCGAAGAGAAACAGGTCTTCAACCGGCGCCTCGTGGTTGACGTGGCGTACCACTCGCACCACATGAACCTAGTATCGAAGGAATACCGAGCGTCGCTTGCTCACCTGCGGCCTCCAGTTCCCACGGACATCAGGTTCCACTCATCCCTGTATGGGCACCTCGTCGACGGCACCGAGCTGCAGCCCAATTACTGGGTCGATAACTTGACCTGCGCCGTGCGGTTCTCAGAAGCGCTGCAAAGCATGCTCGAGCCCACTGGAGAGCATAAACACGGCGTCAACATGCTCGTCGAGCTCGGGCCTCACTCGGGCCTTCAGGGCCCGATCAAGCAGGTCTTGAAGGAGGTCGGCGGTAGTGCTCCCAAGATTCCCTATGCCTCCGCTCTCATCCGGAAACGGGACGCGGTAGAGACGGCTTTAGAGCTCGCTGCGAATTTGTTCACCAGGGGTGCAAACCTGGATTTTGCCGCCATCAACTTCCCCAAACCAACCAAGCCGCCGGTCCTGCTGGCCGACTTGCCTCGATACCCCTGGAATTACTCGACGAAATACTGGCAGGAGTCCCGCATGACAAAAATGCATAAGCACGCTCCTGGGGGCAGAAGCGACATCCTGGGGGCTCTGGCCAACTACTCCAACGACCTGGAGCCCACCTGGCGCAACATCGTCCGACTGGACGATCTTCCGTGGCTCAGGCAGCACAAGATCCAGTCCCTGACAATCTTCCCGATGTCCGGGTTTATTTCCATGGCTCTCGAGGCGGCGGCTCAGCGAGCGGCTGCCAGGGACTCCTCGTTCGACAGGTTCGAATTGAAGGATGTCTCCGTTGTCAAGCCCCTCGTCATCCCGGACAAGGACACGGAAATGACAATTACCCTGCGGCCCCGCCAGGAAGCTTCTTCTGGTACTTGGGACGATTTCCGGATCTGCTCGTGGTCGGCCGAGCTAGGCTGGACAGAACACTGCGTGGGTCTCATCGCTGCGCTGGAAGCAGATGACAACGATGTCGACAGCGCCAGGCGGGCTCGCGATACCGAGACTCGTCTCAAGTCGGCTCTTTCTGGCAGTGGCAAACCGGAATCTGCGCCAATTGCCCTTGATGCCATGTATGACGCTCTCACTGAGTTGGGGGTGGCGTATGGTCCTCTTTTCCAAGGAGTGACCAGCTGCCAGGCATCCGATCTCCACGCAGTGGGCGATATCGTGGTCCCAGATGTCGCCAAGGACATGCCAAATGGGCACTTGACCGATGCGATCTTCCAGCCCGCATTCCTGGAATCTCTCATCGAAATGTACTGGCCTGTCCTTGGTGCCGGCCGGCGTGCCATCGGCACTGTTTACCTGCCATCTGCTGTTGACCGGGTCGTGGTCTCCCGCGGCGTCGAACGATTCACCAAATCGCCCGGCAGTACTCTCCGCGCTGTCTGCGAAGGCGAGATTCCCACGGGCATCCCCAAGCCAACCAAAGTCAGCATGGCTGCAATTTCTGGCGACGACAGCCTCGAAACGATCGTCTCTCTTGAAGGCCTGACAATCTCTCCAATCTTAGATGGCGAAGCCCAGGAAGACCTCAACGCCGCAAGAGATCTCTGCTACAAGCTGGAATGGGAGCCAATCCTTCCCCCGATCGACGAGGAAACCCAGCACTTGCCGGGCGACTCTGGCACTGTCATCATTCACGAGGATTCAAACTTCCAAAGTCTCGTGGCCATGAGCTTGGCAAACTCCATCGAGCAAGCCACCGGAAGACTGCCTGACTTCGGCACATTGGAGACGGTTGATGCCGCCGGGAAGATTTGTGTTTTCCTGACCGAGCTGCAGCAGCCATTCCTCGCCACGCTTACGCCGGCCCAGTTTGAGCGCCTGCAGAAGGTCTTGACTGGTGCCGAGGGTGTGTTGTGGGTGGTGCGCGGAGCGTACGAGAAGTCAACGACCCCAGACGCCAACATGGTTACCGGCCTCAGCAGAACCATTCGATCGGAAACTGCCATGAAGTTCGCAACCCTCGACCTGGATGCCGAGACGCAACTTTCGGAGCTTGATACAGCCGACGCCATCATGAGGGTGTTCCGGTCCGTGTTTGGCTCAGGCGCGTCGGCAACCGGCGAGCTGGAGTTTATGGAACGGGGTGGCTCGTTCTTTACGCCCCGAATTGTTCACGATCCCGATATGAACGAGTATGTCCATAAGCTGACCAACCCGTCCGTGCTGGAACCGACGCCGTTCGGAGAGGACGGCCGCGCTCTGAAGATGGAGATCTCAACGGCCGGCGCTTTGGATACCATCCACTTCGTCGACGACGCAACTGTTGAAGAACCTCTGGAGGTCGACAGCATTGAGATCGAGGTTAAGGCCGTCGGGTTGAACTTTAGAGATGGAATGGCTGCCAGGGGCCAGTTGCCCCTCGGGAGCAGCGGCATCGAGGCAAGCGGAGTGGTGGCTGCTGTGGGATCCAAGGTGCAAGGATTCCGCGTTGGAGACCGGGTCGCAGCGTTGACTCAGGGCGCATTCGCCTCACGAACACGTACAAAGGCTGCATTTGCCTTCAAATTGCCAGAAGATACGACGTTCGAGGCGGCCGCGAGCTTGCCGCTTGCCTATGCCACGGCATACTACAGCTTGGTTGAGCTTGGCCGGCTTGGTGAAGGCGAAACTGTGCTCATTCACGCGGCAGCTGGCGCCGTTGGGCAAGCAGCCGTCTGCATAGCGCAGATGATCGGCGCCGAAGTCTTTGCCACGGTTGGAAGCGCCGAGAAGAAGGAGTTGTTGCTGAACGAGTATGGGCTGCCGGAAGATCACGTCTTCTACAGCCGCAACGGCTCCTTCAGTGACGCGGTCCGTCAAGCTACCGAAGGACAAGGAGTGGACGTCATTCTCAACTCTCTCGCCGGAGAGGGACTCCGCGAATCATGGAAGTGCCTGAACAAGTTCGGTCGCTTCATTGAGATCGGAAAGCGAGAGACCGGGTCAAAGGCTCGTCTCGACCTCGAGAACATCAACAACAGCAACGCCAGTTTCACTTCCCTGGACGTTCTAGCCCTGGTGGCCGAGCGGCCAGCGATCGTAAAGCGTCTCTTCGCTGACGTTGCTCGGCTCCTGAAGTACGGAAAGATCAGGCCGGTAACACCCATCACACAATTCTCGATCTCGGATGTCGAGGCTGCTCTGAAGGCCCAGCAGACTGGAAAGACACCGGGCAAACTCGTCGTTGTGCCCGGCGCGGGTGATGTTGTCAAAGTATGTTATCGAAACACCTCCCTCACTGATGTAGGTTACTGATCCCAGTATCACAGGCCGCACGGTCGAAGAAGGTGAAGGCGCTCCTCCGTCCTGATGCGACTTACGTCTTGGTCGGAGGCACGGGAGGCCTGGGCCGAAGCATGGCCAGGTGGATGGTGGCCAAGGGCGCCAGAACCATTGTGTTGGTGTCCAGGAGTGGCTCCGTCACGGGTCGGGTCAAGGAGCTCGTTGACGAACTGGGAGCGGTTGGCGCCAACATCGTCGTTCGCCCCTGCAATGTGGTGAACAAGACCGAAGTGGACGAGTTGATCCAGTCTGGGCTGGCCGACTTGCCTCCTATCCGCGGCGTGGTGCATGGCACGATGGTGCTCAGGGTATGCCCGTCTTTTCTCAACGCAAAGCAATAAACCATACTAACAGATATGCAGGACGTGCTCTTCGAGAAGATGACATGGGAGGAATACACTCAAGTCATTGAGGGCAAGGTTCAGGGCGGGTGGAACTTCCACCACGCGCTCGCAAACTCGCCGCTCGACTTTTTCGTGGCGATCTCATCTGCAGCAGGCGCCGTCGGAAACCGTGGCCAGGCCGCCTACAGCGCAGCGAACTGCTTCCTCAACGCCCTGGTTCAGCACCGGCGCGCCCAAGGCCTACCCGCCTCGTCCCTCGATCTGACCGCCGTGTCCGACTCGGGCTACCTGGCCGAGGACCTCGAGAAGGCCGCCGAGGTGGCGAGGAACCTGGGCAGCGACAGCATCTGCGAGAGCGAGGTGCTCGCCCTCCTGAACGCCGCCATCGACGGTACCATGGCATCGACCTGCAACCATCACACCATCACAGGCATGCGCATCACGGCGGCCATGCGGCCGTTTTGGACCGAGGATGCCAAGTTTAAGGCGATGCGCATCGCGGCCGAGGAGGCGGCGGCGAAGGACGCCTCGGCCAACGCGGTGGTGTCTTTCAACGCGGCGCTGAAGGCGGCCACGACGCGGGCCGAGGCCGAGGATGTTGTGTGCCGCGGGCTGGTTGATAAGATCGCGACGGTGGTGATGATGGAGGCCGAAGAGCTGGACATCACGAGGTCGCTGTCGCATTACCCGCTGGACTCGCTGGTGGCGATCGAGATCCGCAACTTCATTACGCGCGAGTTTGAGGCGAATCTGCAAGTGCTGGAGCTGCTGTCGAGCGGGTCGATCCAGACGCTTGCGAAGGCTGTGTGTGCGAAGAGCAAGATTGTTCCTGCGTCGCTAGCATGAGATTTGGGGTTGGGGCTGCATGTGCGGGTTGGGTGAGGTGTGGTGTTTCTCCTTCTTCTCCTTTGGACAGATTCTCGAGTTCGTTCCTCCTGTCTGACTGGCTTGGTCTTGGTGTGGCATTTGTTCTCTGCTTCGTGCACCCGGCATCGGTGCTTTGTTTCTAGACCACAGTCGTTATCGACATTCTGGCATTTGTACTACTTTTTGCTTTACTCGGACTTTGTTTCGTTTACCCTTCACTTCTTGATTTTAGACCCGTTATTGCCAATACTTTACATCCTGAATTGAACCACATTGGAGCGTCAGGATGCAAACCAACTAAGTCCCGGCCCCTACCTTCAAAGCCGCAACTCCTCTCAGTTCACGACAAGATATCAATACTAAACTCAAACTCAGCCTTTGATGGAAGTTCCTGGTTGGGAGCCCTGCATTAAAGAGCTTCGAAAGTGGTAGTTCCCTAGCTCTATTACCTACCGTACCTTCGGTGCTTTCCGGGCCTTTTAAGAAGCGAGGATTACATCTCATCTCCCCCGAGCCACTTCGCTTCAAAGACTGTTCTTTCAGCAAGAAAAACTTGGGATAAATGGACTTCTAAGTACGCGTTCTGGGTCGTTCAAATGCTATCAATACTCTAGGTTCTCAATTCCAGCTTGATGGCCCATCTTCAGTCCAACCATCTTCAAAGGCACTCTGCTCAAAGTACAGGGGCATTTTTTTTCCTGTCCCTCTTTGTCCGTCGCAGATGCTCTGGGTTCAAGTGAGTTATCCGCAAGCTCGTCTGCTCCGTTCCTTCGTTGCCTTCTCAGCAGTTTGCTGTTCCAGTTTCAGTGTCGCCGGCTTCAGTTTCTCCCGTTCTATTTCAAGTTGCATGCTCAGCATGTCGAATTTCTGCTGGTTTTCCTTTCTTTTCTGCTTTTTTTCTTTCTCTCTTTTCCGCTTCTCGTCCCGCTCTTCTTTTAACTCTTTGTCCCGCTTGCTTTCTCGGTATCCGTCTCTCTCCCTGCTTCGGCTTGTGTCCCGGTCTCTGACCCGTTTCTCATCCCGGTCTGTCTCCCTTTTCCTTGGAAGACGCTCCGTGTGGGTGTGCTTTTGCTTTTGGTTCGATCCGATGGGGGTTTCAGGGTCGTGAGCAGTGGGATAAAAGGGCCTACCGGGGTCTTGACCGTTCCCTCCGCCAGAGTCATTTCTTCTCTCACCTCGCCTTTGGGTAGCGCCAGAACTATCCTCTTCACGACCATAGCGGAGGTTTTCCGGGGCTGGCCCAGCGGTGGTCCCACGGTCGCTAGCAGTAGGATGGGGCCGATGGAAGTTTTGTGGCTTCCCTCCGCCCGAGTCATCTCTCCTCACCCCTGGTCTTTGCGGAGAGCCAGGACCATCCTCTTCACCATACGGGCGAGGGTTTCTCCGGGCCGGTTTAGAGGTGGCTCCAGGCGAGGCTTCAAAGCCGGCGGGGGTAAAATGGGAATCGCGCTCATCGTTTGCGCTCTGAGTCTGAGTGGCAGGATATGTGCTTGGCGGGCGGCGGCGCTCTGCGGACCTTAGATTCCACTCGCACTTTGCCCTTTTAGCATCGTCGTTGAGCAACTCGTGCGCCTCCTGCACCTTCTGAAACTCATGTGCCTTGAGCGCTTTCAGCGTTGGGTCTTGCACCTTGTCCGGGTGACACGAGCACAAGCTTCTTGTATGCATTCCGAATTTCCGACTTGTCTGCACCCCTCTCGACCCCGAGAGCTTTCCAGGGATCTGGCGGAAGAATCCTGGAGGTCATGGTGGATGGGTGCCGGTCTATGCCGAGACGAATAGTTCGCTCTCCGTTTCTTCGCCTAAGATGAAGACCAGGCGGTGGATGCCGTCAAGGCCAAATCTCGAAAGCCGCTTTTAAGGTGAGAACACAAGAGTTGGTGGTGTTGGTACTATGGCCAGCACAGTCCAAACCAAGGGAGGAAGGACGGTAATAGAAGGTGGGGGGTCTAGAAGAACTCAGGGAGTAACACGCGTTAGGATCCGTATGATACCAGGCTCTAGAGACCATTTATAACAGTTTCTAGTAATACAGCGTTATCCAAGGCCTCGCAGCTCCGGTCATGCTTGCCACGGATCGACCAGGCTCGCTCACATGGAGTTTGACTAACGCCGGCCCCGGGCTGGTCACGTCTCACATGGGAAACTTGTGACTACAAACGGAACAGCATGGGACAACCATGCCGGCCGCGCTGGCCAGGGCGCATCCAAGGTTCTCAGCTTGCCCCTGGGTGATTGGGGTCGTGTGACTCGTGTCTGGGTGGAGGGCTATTGCTCTCGGAGGCCATCGACAAAACACCGCCGTCCCGGCCGGGGCACCGTCTTCGGGCTGGCTAAGTAGCCCTAAAGTCCACACCCGGTGACAACAAGTTAATAACCTCCTTGGCAGCCCCCTGCATCCCTGGCATGCAGGGGGGGCTGGGAGCGGGCCCGATGGTGGCGGCGAGCTTTGGCGTGAAACAGAGCAGCTCGTAATAGAACGCGGCCAACCACCAGGTAACGATGGTCCCCGGACCACCTTCGGCTTCATCAACAAGGCCTCGCAGGCGGCCTGACACAAAGGGGTCTGAATCAAAGGCGGGACGGTGCCAACTGCCGACCCAACCGAGTACCTATCTGGCCAGGAGGTCAGGGGCTGTTGGTTCCAATGACGCAGTGTCACGGAGCAGAACCACCAACACACGCGGTGCGTCCGGCACAGTTCCAACCGCCTGCGCCGCAATGACGACGAGATAGGGCTCAAGATTGCCTATCTTATATTGTTTTCATTATCCCGTAACGGAGGCGAGAATGCAGGGAACCGATTGGGATCATTCGAACTTGTCAACTTGAGGGACAATGCCCCAGTGAACTAACTGCCTTTGGGACTCAGAAAGCCCTCCTGATTGGACCACCTTACCAACGAATGCTCCAGAGCCTTAGTCTAAGTTGCAGTCGTCGCCGAGTGCTCGGGCCCTTTCTCCGGCCCGGTAGCTGGCAGGGCGGGAGACTCACCCGCCGTGGTGCTAGGGGCGCCCCGCGGAACCGCAACCTGTTCACGAGAGTCAGACAGCCGCATACAGCTACCGGCAGTATCACCATGCCTAGATAGAACATTACAAACTCACCTTCAGATTACCCGCCTCAATTTCCCTCTCCAGCTCCTCCAGCCGACTCCTCTTCTCTCGCTTCTTCCACGCGGGCCGACCCGAGTCAAACACCTCGTCCATTTCCTCGAGCGTGTATCCCTTGGTCTCAGGGGCGAGCAACAACATGTGGACAAAGGCAGCGGCGTTGAAGGCGCCAAAGATGTAGTACATCTTGTACGAGATGTTCCACAGCAGCGGCGGCACGCCGAAGGCGAGCACCATGTTCCAGAACCAGTTAGATGCCGTCGACAGCGACACGGCCTTGGCGCGGATCTTGCTCGGGTAGATCTCGGCCGGGTAGGTCCATGAGACGGGACCCCAGGTGGTGGCGAAGGTAGCGACGAAGAGGTAGGAGCACGAGACGATGGCCGAGGATACGGGACGGTTGTTGAGGACGATCCAGGTGATGTCGCTGTTCTCGACGGTGCGGGTTTCGTCGGTGTTGGGTTGGCCGTAGTATTGCTGGAGGGCGCCTGGGGAAGATGTTAGGGGAGTGCGGAGTGGGAAAACGAGGATGCATACCGGAGATAAAGAGCCATGTCATCATGCCAAAGGATCCAAGAATTAGAGAGGGGCGGCGACCCCATTTGTCGAGGAAGAAGATGGCAGGAAGTGTCAACACGACGTTGATCACGTATTGGATTGAGGCTGTAGCCAAGGGTGAAGCGATCTGGGCGCCCTCCATGATGTAAACGATGTAGTACCTGAATAGTCAGCGATTAAGACACGCCTCAGTACACGTACGACGACGTATCAAGCGGCTTACATCATGATGTTCATCCCGCACAGCTGAGACCACCTTTTAAGCCAAGTCAGCGAGTCAGTCCCGGATTTCTCAGATCTTGTACACCAATCCGAACTCACATCTGGATGCTCATGCCCAGCAACACACGCTTCAGCATCCTGGGAGCCACCAAAGCTTTGAACGACGAGACAGCTTGCTCCCGCTCAAACCTCAAGGCCTCCTCAATCTCCTGGAACTGGGCCAGCACCTTGGGGTGATTAACATCACCCTTGCCGTGGAGGTTGGCTAGCACCTGGATGGCCTCGTCCCAGCGGTCTTTGGAGGCAAGCCAGCGCGGGCTGTATGGGAAGAAAAACAAGCCGAGCAACAGAATAAAAGCCGGCACCATCTGGATGGCCCAGGGGATTCGAAAGGCAGCCGTCGGCTGGTCGGGATCTTTGGATCCGCCGCCAATGCCCTCGGCTGCGCCAAACTGGATAAAGAACTGGCTGTGCAGCAGCAACAACAACTCGTCAGCACAGTGTTCCCTGTCCGCTCGGATACAGAAAAGGAGATCAGTTTGTGGCCCTCCTTACATCAAAATTCCCCATGTGATGGCCCACTGCTGCAGCGAGACCACCCGCCCCCGAATCTCCTTGGGCGCGATCTCGGACTGGTACACAGGCACGATGGACGAGGCGATGCCGACACACAGACCGCAGATGACCCTCCCAACGCAGAGCATGGCGACGTTTTGAGAGGCTGCCATGAGGATGGATCCGATGATCCAAAGGACGCACGAGATCTGCAGGGCAACCTTGCGCGAGTACCGATCGGCGACGAAGGACGACATGAGCGAGCCGACCAGACTGCCCGCGGGCATCGAGGCCGTGATGCCGCCCTGGGCGTACGAGACCGGGTTGTTGAAGTAGCGCTTGTAGGCCTGCGTGCCCAGAACGCCCGACATGGAGCTGATGTCGAAGCCGAACAGGCCACCGCCTGCGAGGGGGTGCCATGTGTGTCAGTACGACGTTGTGACATTGGAGGGTTGGCTCTGACTCTGGCGCTGGCGATTATCTCGTGTGAGGGAGCGACTTACCAATGGCGGCGAACCCGCAAATGAAATACACGTTGCTCGCCTGATACATGGTGGGCGAGTTATGGACGGTGTTGTGTACTCAGATCGAGCCAGGTGATAGGCACTGTACAAGAGAGGTCAAGGGTGCCTAAGCACAACAAGATGATGATATCTCCAGAGTTTCTAAGACCGGAACCTGGCAACCGCACAGCGTGGGTCCAACGGGGGTGAGACATATATGATATGAGAAGGTAAGGGATGACGAAGAGAGCACCTCCAACCTTAAGTATACCAGCACCGTGACTCTAGGAAGAACTCGCAAGAAAGTTGCCCTGCAGGCTGGCCAGCCCAGCCGCTCATTACATTGCGAGGTCTAGCTCTATATCAAATGGACGGGCGAGACGCATCCTTGTGGGCCGGGGTTGCTGGCTATCATTCCCCGACATGGCAATCAAAGCATTGTGGGGTTGCACGGCCGAGAGTCACACTACCCAGGCCGAGGGTTGCATGAGAGGTAATCTAAGACCAGCAACGGGGTATCTCCATGCCGGGCAGTGTGCTCGGGGAATCCTCTCGAGGTACCGGCGAGCCTGGATCGACACAGCGGGGTTCCAGCGGCCCCGGTTGAGCCAACCACGGGCCGATTTCTGTCGAGGAACGTGGCAAAGAATAAAGGTCCCCGCCGAAGTCTGGTGTTGTTGTTGCCATTCGACTAAGGGGCCTCCACTAGGGGTAGTTGGTCAGTGCCCGTCCACGGTCATGATGACTTCAGCGTCGGTCCGAGTCCGCGGATGGGACGAGATGAAGGACTCGAAAGCGGATAGATTGCGGGAACGCACAGCTCACCCTTCGGCTGGAACCGTCGTACGAGCCGATGCCGGGCCTCGGAGGCTTGCGTTTGTGTCGTCCGTACTGTGGTACGCATGCCTGGAGCCGGGCATAGCGCTGGACAGCGGACAGGGCGAGCATTGTAAGCAAACGTAATAATCCGTGTATGACGGGCCGAAGCACTGCTCCTGGATGTCTCTCCGAAGTTGGTTATTCCCGCCGTCTCATTGTTCGTGTTCCACCGCACACGCTGCCTTGGCATGTAACCTTGGTGATGGCCCATTCATGTCTGCCAAGTCCATTCCAGGAAGGAGGCCAGATCGGCGGCGTTCACACCCGGGCCCCGGGGAGGGGGCGGGCTACATGGCACGTCAGGTCGGCATCCAATTTGTGGAAGCTCGCTTGCAGCGCAGATCCAACGGCTCCCTAGAGGGAGGGGGAGGCACGAGACACAGCCAATTGCATATTTCCAATCATGTCCTCACCACATTACAATGGCCATGCAGGTGACCGTGGCTCGGTGGTTATTAAGTGAATCCCCGAGTCAACTGATGGCCGTCGTCAGCCTGTCTTGTTTCCGAAGCAATGCCGTGGAACTAAACAGGGGTCAAACCAGACCAACTAACCCCGGATCAGGATTCCGATGCTGAGAAGTAACGTTGGCACTGTTGAGCCCCCGACACCCTCCCTGCATGGATGGGCCCACCCGGTGCTGCATGTCGCGGCAGAAGCTTAAGGCGAAAGTGCCGTTCCGGGTGCTGCAGTGACAAGTCTCACATGTCTCTGGGCAGCGGCGGGACGAACAATGAGTGGGCGGAACGACGCGAAGGGTCCAATGCTACCTTCATTGTTTTTTGACCCAGAAAAGTGCCTCCGTCACCTCAGCCCGGTCCCCAAGCGCAGGTTGCCGCAGTTGTGGCAGCGAAAGGCGCACCTGTTGTCGAATGTGGCCGAAGGAGCGCCGTCGGGACCATCCTTCGATCGCCGGCACTTGCCCCGCGCCTTGATGCAGCCAAGGCGGGACGCGGTCAAGTTTAAGCTCATCCCAACGGGCCGCCAAGAACGCCCTGCAGGGTGGTCCTGCGAGCTGCCGGATGAGGGGAACGGAGCCTGCCTCTCCGACGACACAAGCCTTCCCTCGCCCTCGGTGCGAGAGAGAATGACGATGAAGTCCCTCTGGCGGGATGTGAAAGAAAGGGGACGCCGTTGGGTTATCCGTCTGTTTTGAGGATTGTCGTCAGCCAAATCTTGCTATAATTAACTCTGAGACTCTGAGCCCGCCAACTCACCTCTTTAAGACGGCTTGTCTCTTTCCAATCCCCTCCGCAGCCGAACACGAAGCCCAGCATGCAGTGAGAAAAGGATTGGGGGGTTGGAGGAGAAGGATTGCTACCATGCTCGACGCCCAGTAGATGTATTCGTGCGTCTGCATCGCCGACACCCTGAACCAAGCGCCTTGCCCTCTTCCGAAGTCAAGGGCGAGCATGGAGAGCAGCCATCGAGATCTGTCAACTGTCAGTACTTCCTTGAAGCCGAGACCGAAGGCCAAGGTTAGGCCCCGTTGGCGAATCTGAACTCGTCTCCGAGTGTCAGTTCACAAAACAGCAAAGAAAACAGACAAAGAATTGTCGAATTGAGCAGCCAACTTGGCCTATGTAATGCCGCACCCGTCTGACTCTGCGGTATAAGGGGCTCGAAATGCTGTGATTGCGCGTGGCCATAACTTCGACATGAGAGCGCCGGGCCGACACCATCGCTCTAGACTACAAGACCGGGTAAGTATGCCCCAAATGAGAAAAGAAAAGGAGAGATGGCCTGGTGCGCGCTTCAGGCCGCCACCAGGGTCCCGGGTGGTAAACAGCCCTCTGATAGGAGTGTAAAAAGATAGCCAGATGTGTGAAAAAGGGTATCATGATGCATCCGCCGCCCAAACTCCAGGTTGTCGGCCTATAATCCGGTTTTGCAACCGCCGTTTGGCTGCAAGTGATTCCTCTTGCCCATTCCTCCAAAACGCCGCCGATATTCCGCATGCCGTTGATCGAAGCTCGTAAAAGTCATGGTCCTGTCGGTTGAAGCAGTTCAAGGAGCTAAGCCTCAACGCCTCCTCCGAGATGCTCCGTTCCTGCCCTGGGGTGGCTTCGGGGGTAGCGGGTGGTTTCTCGCTGGCTGGTTCCTCACTGGCTGGTTCCTTGGCGGCTGACCCCTCGATGGCTGATTCCTCGCTGGCTGGTTCCTTGAGGGCTGACTCCTTGCCGGCTGGCTCCGTTCGGACTGACTCCGTGACGGCCGACTGTTCCGGCTTGGTGGGCGGTAGCCCGGTGTCGAGAGAAGCTCAAGATAGTTTCGCTGGGTCTCGAAGCTGGAGTAGTTCCCGCCCATGATCACCTCTAGGATGCTCCCGCCACCCCTGCTGGGGTCCTGCGCCAGTTGCGCCATGCGCTGGGTAAGGTCCCGGTGAGCATTCGCAAAGTGAGACAAGATTGTTTCAGTGTTGCTAGATCCGCCAGCAATGTCGTTCGCCGAGTTGTTAGGGTCGATGATCGAAAGCCGGTTGTGGTTTTTGTAAGAAAACCCCTTTACCTGGTGCTAGAGCCGCGATCACGATTAGCATGCGGATGTATCAAATGGGTTGTCGCGAAGGGCCACAAACCTTGGGAATGTAGCAGGGCGGGTTCATGCTGATTGCAACCGTCTGGTAGTTGAACTTGTTGCCGTACAAGTCAAAGAAGTTGAGAAGGAGCTGGCCCAGATGATGTCTGGTGTCCAGGTTGCCGCTCTGAACTTCTGGCATCATCTGGAGCATGCTCACGACCAAGCAGATCACAGAGAAGCCGCCAATACCTCCGTTGACAGGCTCGTTGAGACCACGCATCAGGAGAAATTGCTTGACCAAAGTGACCAAGGCGGGCATGCCAGGGTATTGCGCCCTCCAGGCCTTGAATGTGTCGATGGCAGTCAGCCCTGTGCTGTTCTCAAACGAGACATCGACCTTGAGGCCCGTCTTATGCTCGATGAACTTGACCAGCGGCACTTTGGCGTGGATAATGAGTTCAATCTCGTCTTCCCAAGCGATTTCGTTGGCAACCAACTCTCTTCTGAACCGATGAAGAGCCGTTTTCGTGGCATACCTTGCAGCGCGTCCGCTCGCGTATCCGTCCGACATGAAGACCAGGTCCATATCAGCTGTAGGCAAGTAGAGACCTGAAGGGAAGGAGCCGAAAGGGTACACTTCGGCATCGCTGAAAATGTTGCGGCAGAAGCTCTTCAATTCCTGAACCAACTCGCCGCGTAGACGCTCCTCAAAATCCCGAGGCTTGATGTAGTCGTAGAAGTCAACGACCTCCTTGTGGAGCCTGGCGAGGAGAAAGTCAGCAAACCTTGCCCCGACAAGACAGCGAGTGGGTGAAGCTCACCAAACAGCCATATTAGCAGAGCCAGAGTGGTCCACGCATATCCACGGCGTCGACGACAGCTCCGGATCAGGGAGCCACTCTGCCGCGAGACCTCCGCCGACGGGCGTCTTGGTGGCTTTTTTGAGCCTCATGTGCGGCATCTTGATCTCATCGTCGTGGGTCCGCTTTCGGCTCCCCAAAGCAGACGATGAGGGGTCTGGCATGAGAACAGGTGCCTTTCCCGGCTTTGCGGACGCGGGCTTAGGGGGCAGCCTGAGATCCAGTTGCGCGGGGCTGGCGGGGGCAGCAGTCGTTGGCACCGAGTCTTGGCCCTGGCCGTCATCGGAAGCCTCGCTATCGTCCAAATCAAAGGAAATGAAGTCGGCAGACTCTGAAGGCAACGAAGTCCTGGGTTCTTGTGCCTGGACCCGGGCTTTGCGGATCATTTGCACGACATCCTTCTTCTTCACCTGGGAAGCCGTCTCCGGCGGCAGGGCTGTGTACGGGTCCGGGTTGGACCACTTGGGCGTGTTGTTGTCGGAAGCCGATTGCTCCACGGTCGTCCGGACACGCTTGTGTGATGGCTCGTCGGCCGCCCCCGCCTCGTCTCCCGAGATATCCATCTCGGCCTCGTCGCTGTCCGACAATTCATCGAGAGCCCGGTACGTGACGCCACCTGAAGTGTTGAAAAACGCGACCTCGGATTCAGGGTTGTGGTCGGTTTTCAACAACTCGCGCTCTGCGGCAATGAAGGGTCGCCAAGGCCGGCCGCCGTAACCACCTCTCCCAGGCCTGTGTTGGCGAAATGGCTGTGCGTCGTTTCCGTTCCCGTAGCGGTCGCGAGGCCCGCGATTTCTCTTCGCAGGGTGTGAGTCATGGTCGGGGGAGTGAGGTCCGCGGCGATCGTTACGCCCTTTCCGGTTGTCCTGCGGGCGATAGTTGTCGGACTCTTGGACGCCAGCGGGTTTCTCGACACGGAAGGTGAAGTCGCCCTCGGGGGGGCGATAATTGTCGCCGGCCTGCTGTCCGCGAAAATTCATGGGCGGCGGGGGCGGTCCATCACGCGGCCAGCGGGAATCAGAGTCGCGATCATTCCGTCCGGCATACGAAGAAGGCTGCCGATACCCGTCTCGGGGCGGAGGCCCGTTCCGATCCCGCGAGTCGCGGTCGTTCTTGCGGTAGTCGCGCGGCGGGGGGCGGTAATTGCCCCGCGAAGGGGGATACCGCAAGTTGTATGACATGGTGCGCACTCGATCGGAAAATGCGCGTCTTTTTGGTTGTGTGATGGGCGGGACTTGATCGGGTTGAGAAGACGACGATATTTTTTTTCCGGTTTGGGTTCGCGATTTTGGGTCCCGACAAGATGGATCAGCGAGGTCGACAAGGGCAGGTGGGGGCCGAAATCCGTGCACTGTATTTCTAGCCACATGTTGTCCGCTGGTCCAAGCGCCTCTCTCAAAGACGAGCACTCCGGCTGCTCAAGGACTCCTTACCCAGTAAGGCCGGAGCTGGCATTCTGTGTTTCTTGGAAAATGAACTCGCATTCTATGCTGTGTTGATACATTGGCTACGTGGATACGCGTCACAAACCCAAGTATCTAAGCTACACGGGGATGCCAGACCAACAGAGAGTGCGGTCACACACTGTTCGCCAGCAGCTTGGAATTCCAGGTCCCTCACAAGACACGTCCTCCAATAATCATGCCAACGACCACGGGAAGCACAATCTCCAAGCCTGGTGCTGCATCTTTGCTCGCCCCGTGGCAGGCTGTATACGTGGACGATGGATGACCTAAGGCAGTCTCGGGATCGCGGACGAAGCCGAGCAACTGGCTCCCGCACGCGGTGGTGCATCCCATCCCACCCAAGATCGACTTCTCGGCTCCGTGAATCCTAGGATCACGGGCGCTTCTCTGACGAGTGGACCGACGAAGTCGGGCAGCAGTTTGCCGTCGGCAAGCGCCTGGCCCAGCAACACTTCCAATCCGAAGTAGGCGCCCTCTGATATCCCTGGCCAAGCTGACGTCCAGGCACAAACACTGGTTCCTCACGAGCCACGGGTCTGATTAAAGAGGGTTTCTTGCCGAGAGATCAGAACCGTTTGTCATCGGCTGGCACTTGCTGATCCGCTACCAGCCGGACCAGTTTCGTTGCCGCGCTGAAATCCCGAGGCTGAGGAGATCTCCCGGATAATCGTGGCTTGTGGCGGTAATTCTGGATTTCAGTTCTCCACGCACCATTCATGTTTCGGTATCAACCCCAAGACCAGCGGCAAACTTCCGGGCAACCCACCCAGCTCCATGCTCCTCGTACTCCTGTTTCGTCACAGCCAGCCGTTCGACATGCGCATGCCGGGCAAAATTGGCCGCTCCCAGCCAGGTGCTGACCACGGGGTCTTCCGGCCGAGCCACCCGGACAACGCATTCGTCCGGCACGCGCTCCAGGAGTTCCATCTGTAGACGCTGGATGAAGTTGGGCAGCCGGGCGTTCCCGCCCACCACGACGATATTTGCCAACAGCCCCGGCCAGACGCCGATAGGCAGGACCGACAGCGACTGCATGACCAGATCGGCGAGTCCGGGCTGCCGCATGCCAATATCGGAAGGGTTGAAGAGCAGCTCCGGGACCACGAAGCGCTCGTTCCGCAGGGTCAGAACATCCTCGGTGGATACTGCTGCCTTGCGGGCGCGGGACGAGCCGCCACTCGGCTCGTACTCCCGGACAACCCCGTGGAAGGTGGTGTGGGAGTCTGGCAGGACATAGTCCTTTGCGATCCCCGCGCCGCTGAGGTAATCCTCCCTCCGCTCGCCGCGAGTCCCTTTCCACGTCTTCTCGATGTCGCCCTTGAAGTCCACCGAGACGTAGCAAACGGCCTCCTTCATCTCGTTCGCGATGAAACTTTCGTTACGCATGTCAAAATGACGGACGGAGAGCAGGCGGGTAAGGTAGTTTGTCATGAGCCTCCCCCCTACATCCAGTCTGCGGATGGCCTGGTGCAGAGGCCTGCCCTGCACGATTGGGGTGACAGTGGTGTGCGAATACCCGGAGTCGATCAGGAGTATGACCTCGGCCGGCACGTCACAGGGAGTATCCGGTGTCCTCGGCGTGTGAAATATGGCCTGGATGTCTTGGTACGCGTTGAAGGCGGGACCTGGAAAGCAAAGACAGACACGATGTCAGCGAGGTCCGGCCGGCGAGAAGCAGGTGGGAGGGAAGGGCAACGGACCAATGCCACGGCAGTAACTGGCAAAGCCGAACTCTTCAAATACCATTTGGTCGCAATGGGTTTGGAGGGCGGGAAGGGAGTTGGGTTGCTCGGCGAGGACCAGGCGGCTCTCGGAAGGGTCGCAGCGGCGGGGCGCCTTGTCGTCGAAGAATTCGCGATCCCAGATCTCCTTTTGGGCTTCCCAGCTCACGACGAAGCCCTTTTCGACCGGCCGGCGGAAGGCCAATTCACCAAAATCCCTGCATTTTTCCAGCTCGGACCCGACGTATGTCTTTCGGTGGCGGTCGCGCGCGAGACAGTTGGGGATGACCCGGGGGCCATCGGTAGTGCCGCCCGTCACAAACCCGGCCTTGATCGTGTCGGCGCCATTGTCGAGCACGAGGGTCGTCGAGGGTGGCGGAGGACCCGCAGGCCGCGATTTTCGGCCTGTTGGCATGGCACGAGGCTCCGTGCTGGTCGCGAACTCGAGGCTGTTTTTTTGTTAAGTGTTTGGAGACGAGACTGATGCAGCTGTGGTGGGGCTGGACAGCACTCCTGCCGATTGGCGCTGAAAAGCGACAGGGGCAAGCATAGGTCCGTGGATCCCTGTAAGATATCATTACCCACTGAGCAACCGGAATGTTAGGTGCTGGCTACACTCGACACCAGTTGCTGAACGTTTTCCACGCCCAACCTCTCTGCCTCTGCATTCAGGCCGTCAATCTCTGCCTGCACAAATGGGATACCCTCCCTCACCCTCCTCTCCTCAGTCAGCTGCTCAATCTCGCCCGGAAAGTAGATTCTGTCCACGCCCGCCATCTTGTCGGATCCCACCACGCGCTGGTAGAGCACATCCATGCGCTGCCTGAACTCGTCCAGCCTCATAAAGAGGTCCGGCTTGAGGGCCACGATGAAGTGTCCAACATCGCCCGGCTTTGACATGTCATACGGCCCCGTCACGCCACCCGCAAAGGCGGACCCGGACAGCACGCCGGAGAAAACATCCATCATGATAGCCAACGCCGACCCTTTCGGCCCGCCCATCGGCAGCATGACCCCCCTGAGCGCCCTCTCCGGGTCGTCCGTCGGCCTCCCCTCCTCGTCCAGCGCCCACCCCTCGGGTATCTTCTCGCCCCGCCTCAGCGCCTTGTGAATCTTGCCCCGCGCCGCGACAGACGGCGCCATGTCGAGGATAAAGGGGATCAAGTTCTCGCCGCCGGGCGCACCGCACGCGATGGGGGATACACCCATCACCTGTGACTTGCCGCCCCAAACGGGTAGGGCTGGCGACGAGTTGGTGAAAACGAGGCTCATCATGCCGGCGTCGACGGCCTGGCGGACAATCCAGGCCGACATGCCAAAGTGGTTGCTGTGTTTGACGCTGACCATGCCGATGCCGAAGGTCTGGGCCATGGAGATGGCTGTGTCCATGGCGAGGTGGGCTGCGGGGAAGCCGAAGCCGTTGTGGCCGTCCACCTGGTGATTTGTGAGCGAGTTGTTCACTAAAAGACACGGCAAACACCATGAGTGACTCACCTGGGCAACGACGGGTGTGATCTGGTTGAGGGTCGGTTCCGCCTTGGGATCCAGGACTCCGCTCCGGATACGAGCGAGGTAAGATGGAATGCGGTTGATGCCGTGGCTTTCCACGCCGCGCAGATCTGCCTGCACCAGTCCTCGGGCGACTATCTCGGCATTCTTTCTGGACACTGCTGATGCCTCGAGGAGGGCAACAACAAACCTCTCGGCCTCTTTGTGCCCTATCAGGAGCTTCCCAGTTTCTTCCGCCATTTTCCCTTCTTTCCAATTGCTGTGAGACTCTCAAGGGTCAGAAGAACTGCCGAGTCCTTCAGCTTGTTGATGAGAAGGCGGGGGCTTGTTGTTGGCGAGGTGGACATGCTCGACATGGCAAGGATCCAAACCTGGAAGGGTTAGGGTCGACTCCCCATCCACTCTCACTCACCTTTCCCACCTCTCCAGCTCTCCCCACTTGGCAAAGCTTCTTTCGACCGCATTACGGTTACATCCCCTCGCCACCGTTTAGGAGATGCGCCACGCTTCCCGGTTGGTTTCGGCCCCTTCTATTTTATAAATGCATGTGCTGTGGGCGGAAATCCTTGCCTTAGCCGGCGCCTTTCTCCGACTTTGCGGACCCCATCCAACCTTGAACCTGGCCGGGTCCAGTTCGACAGGCCATTATTGGCTCGTTGGCTGTCAGCAGACATACACAGTCGCATCCTGTCAGTGTCCGCTGAGACACCTTCCTGAACTGGTGTTGATGGCCACGTCTACTCAACGCTCCCAGCATGATGCAGCACCCCACATGGATGTGTGGTGCGCCCACGAACCTCGACTCGAGGCCTCGCACCTATAACAGTACCTGGATTAAGTCCTGGGATTGGAAGCATTACACAACGCACCTGACGGTTCAATCTTCCGAGGCGAACTGAAACTCAGCCAGTCAACACCAGAACATCACCAAAATGGCCGGGGGGGTGAAGAAACCCGTCAACGTATTCAGGTTGGGCAACCTCGGAGAGCCCAAAGAGATCTTTAATCGGCGGCTTTGGCTTGCCGTCTTCTCCTTTTCTCTCCTGGGCGCCGCCCGTGGTGTCGACGAGGGCCTCATCAGTGGGGCCTTCAACAGCAAACACTTCCAGAATAGCATCCGCTACAGCTCCTATACCAAGGTTGAGCAGGCAAACATCAAGGCAAATGTCTCCGCAATGGTTCAGATCGGCTCCGTGGGGGGTGCTCTCATGCAAGTCCTAGTTATTGTACTGCTTGTGACAGGACTAACTCGGCTGGACACAGTGCCTTTCTCGTTTGCGATAGGATCGGTCGAATCTGGGCGACCCGGCAGCTCTGCGTGCTTTGGATCATTGGGATTGCCGTCTTCATGGCCTCCAATGGCAATCTCGGTGCCGTCTACGCCGGCAGATTCATCGCGGGCCTCGGCATAGGCCAGACACCTGTCGTAGGACCCGTTTACATTGCCGAGATCGCGCCCGCGAGCATCCGGGGTCTTTGCACCTGTCTCTTTACCGGCTTCGTCTATCTCGGCATTGTCCTCGCCTACTTTACCAACTATGGATGCCAACTCAACATGGGCGACACCACAGCGGCGCGGTGGCAAGTTCCCACGAGCCTCCACATCATCTTTGCCGGCCTCATTTTCATTCTCACCCTCGCCCAGTCCGAGTCCCCACGGTACCTGATCATGAAACGCCGCCATGACAAAGCGCTCCAAGCCATGTCCCGCCTGCGTCAACTGCCCCAGAACCACGCCTACGTCGTTGCCGAAATTGATTCCATCAAGGACGCTCTTCGTCGCGAAACAGCCGCCGCCACGAGCTCGGGCCGGCTGGGAGGCGGCATCCTCACAGAAGCCTTCACCAATCCCAGCAACCTCTACCGCGTGTCCCTGGCCATAACCGCGCAGATTCTTTCCCAATGGTCCGGCGCGGGCTCCATCACGCTCTACGCGCCCGATCTCTTCCACCTGCTCGGCATCTCCGACACCAACACCACCTTGCTCGTGACGGCCGTCTTCGGCATCGTCAAGCTCGCCGCGGCCGTCATCTGCGCGCTGTTTCTTGTCGATTTCATTGGCCGCAAGCGCTCTCTTTTGCTGGGGATTGCGTGCCAGGCTGTGGCCATGATCTACGTCGCCGGCTTTTTGACTGCAGTACCAGAGCTAGGCCACGGCCTGGGCACTGCTGAAACGCTGACGGGCTCGCAGCTGGCTGCCTCCAAGGGCGCTGTCGGCATGATTTATCTATCTGGGTTTGGATGGGCCTTGGGTTGGAATAGCATGGTATGTACAAGGAGCACGCACTGTTCCACAGACAAGAGAAAACGGAGCTGACACGAAGGATCATCGTTACCTACCTGCTTTAGCAATACCTCCTCACGGCCGAACTCTTTCCTCTACGAATCCGCGCCTTCTGCACATCGCTAGCCATGACGTTCCACTTTGCCAACCAGTACGGCAACTCCAGGGCCGTGCCAAACATGCTGCTACCCGTGGCCGACGGCGGCATCTCGCCGACGGGAACCTTTTGGCTGTTCGCCGCCGTGACGGTCCTCGGAGGGGTGTGGGTGTGGTTTGCCGTGCCCGAGACGGCGGGCACCAGTTTGGAGAGCATGGATCGGCTGTTCAGCCTGCCCTGGTATCAGATTGGGAGATATGGGAATCGGGAGGCTGAGGTGGAATCTGGGGATGGGCTGGGAGTGGGGACGGGGGGGGCGGTGAAGGTGCACGTCCAGGAAGCTGAGATGGTTGCGGTCAGGAGCGAGATGGAGGATCGTGATGTTTGAGATGGGTCAAGGGGCAAGTTGCTGCGTCGTTTCAGTGGTAAAGCAAGCTCCAACTTCCTCCTCCCTCTTCCTCCACGACTTCTTCTCCTCTCGACCTGAAGTTGTATTCAACTTTGAACCCTGTGTCTAATCCCGTCAGTCCAGCAAGTCCTGACCCTCCAACGCAACAATCTTGGCTGGAGAATCGACATCGGAGAACGCCGGTTCCGGTACCGGTATCCCAATGCCGCCGGCAGCTTGAAAACGCACCATGGCCGCCACCGGGCGCCCGGCTCACTTCCAGTCGGGCCGGAATCGAGCGATTACGGAGAGGAGTCCGTGAGGGGTGGGGTGATCGATTGGCTGCCTGCAAGATACTCGACTGAGACTGGCTGAGCATGGCAAGTTGAAGTCCGGGGCCTTGCAGCTAGGTTGCAGCTGAGGCGCACTTCCTTGCCTGCACTGAACCCCCTCTTACGCCCAGTCGCTCGTGAAGCCAAGGTCTGCAACTTCTCCGCACGCACATGAATGATGAAAACGACGACGGGGCCTCCTAGCACAGAAATACGCCGACATCCAACACCATCCAGCCCAGTGGTGACGCCAAATGACCCCGCACAACCCTTGGCGGCAGCAGAGACAGGCTGTCAAGACGCAAGCTGTCAATAGTTTTGTGGGGAGGAGCGGGATGGGGCCGGCTAAAGAAACCCTGGCATCATCATCAGCCCTGTCAAGCGCTGCCACACCCCACGCTGCAGTGTAGTATCCCAGTCCTCCGCACTACACTACTACCCTACTGCGCTGCCTACTGCGCGCAGTGCGTCTCCTGCGCGACCAACCGGCTGACATCGCATACTGCTAACCTCCGCTGGCCTCGGTACGCTCGCCTCGGGAAGAGCTTCGCCAATACAGGAATAGCAGGAAGACACCAGCCGGGCGGTTCGCGCCACACTGGCGCCGATTACTCGGCTTTGCCTGTTCCCATGTGTCATAGTGTCATTGATATGGGCTCCAGATTGTCCGGCTGACGCGAACGTTGCGGCACGGGTCTCGCCTTGGCATGCTACCTAGGACTGACTTGATGCAACCATCGAGTCGTAGTTGGCGCCGGTTGGTGGCTTGGTGCCTGGGGTTCTGCGTCCGACCGGGACGGGAAGGAGGAAGCTGGGGGAGGAAGATGGGTAAGGTACTCACTGATCACTAGCAAGGCCCCGTAGGGTCCGCCAACCCGGGACCTCTCAGCGAGCTCTCATTATGTGGATGTTTTTTTTTTTGGAATACCCAAGATGAACATGTCTGTCCTCCGAGGGCTGTTTAGCACAACTACGACCTAGGTACCGGGCTGTTGGGTACCGAGTTCTTGGGACTTCGGCTGAGTGGCTAAGCAATTAATGACATGCACCCCACGTACCCCTTTCCGGAATGACTACACCCGGTACTGGGATGAAACCCTCCGGCGTTGCGCTGCTAGGAAACGGGAAGAAATTATGGCAGTGCAATGAGCGGCACGCGCCAACTGCAGTCTTCTTCTACACCCCTACTAGTACTCTGGACCCCCCCCCCCCCTTTTTCGCTTCCTTTACTACTCACACACTTTGATTCGATGGCTTGCGCCTCGAGCATACGCCCCATACTTGCACCAACAGATCCAGTCGGGCACATGTACTTGCCTACTCGGTGGGGGAACACTGCAGCGCTTCTTCCTCTTCTTAGGTCGAGGCTCAGGACAACTCTGCTGAATGGGGAAAGGTTAGCCCAACGTGCCGCCCAGCTTCCTTGATCTTCTCGGTCTCTTCCCCGCCCAAGGGCGCGTATACCGGCGACGACTGGGACATCTCTGTTCCGAACGGAACAGTTGTGCACCACCCGGGCTACCCATCCTGAGTAACCCTGCCGCGGCTTGTGCCGAGATGAAGGAGGCAGCTTGGAGTGCCTGGTCTTGGGAAGAGTAGATAAGCTCGGGTCATCCGGGCAAAAGACTCGCCCAAAGGTAATTCATACTTTACCCATCAGTACCTGGATCTACCGACCCGGTCCGCCCCCTGTCACTTTCAAGCGTCTTATTTATCAGCGTCATAGGGCACTCCATCAGATTCTCCCCCTCATATTAGATTAAACCACCACCCCAACCTTCCCTCAGTCTCACTCACACCATGCGGTGGACCCTTGCGGCACTCTTCGGCTCGGCCCTTGTGGCCCACCAAGCGCTGGCAGACCTCACCTTCACGGTGACCGCTACACGGAAGGGCGTCCCAGTCCCAAAGTCCGAGATTAAACTCGAGCCATTCGAGTTCGGCCGTAGCCGGATAGGTCATGCTACACAAGTCGGCAGCGCGAATCGAAGGATACGGAGAAGCAACACCCAGGCCAACAGCGCCAACTGGTGCGGCTCCGTCAACACCACGCCCTCGACAAACCCGATCAAGGTCATCCACGCCGCCTTTCAGCACCCCGCCTGCACAAAGCGGACCGGCGTGAACACCTACCCCCAAGCCGCGGCAAACTGGATTGGCATTGACGGAGATTCTTACACCTCGGCGCTGCTGCAGTCAGGGACGGTGTGCAAGGTATGTCGTGGTGAACGTTATGTGTGCCGTCCCTCGTTGTGTTGCTGGACTGAAACTCACACATTCTGTCTCGCTACTAGATCGACAACTCCACTGGCATCGTCAGGTTTGTCACTCCTCACAGCCACCCCCCCCTCATGGAGGCCGCCGACTGGTAACTGACCCGTCTCTCTGTAGGAACGAAGTCTGGTGGCAATGGGTCCCCTCGGCCGCCTACACCATCTCCTCCTTGCCCAGCAAGTTCCATCCCACCCTTCACCAGCTGCCAGCCATACTAACCCTCTCTCTTCCCCATCAGTCGCCATAGATGACTGGTTCGACATCAAAATCAACACCACCTCGACAACCTCAGCCATCATGTCCGTTCCTTAACCCCCCCCCCCCCTATCAACTCCTCTAACTCGAAAAAAAACAGAACAATCACCAACCTCTCCCAACTCCACGCTTACACCATCTCTATCACAAACGGCCCCACCCTGGCGCGCGTCAACGCCGACTGGGTGGTCGAGCGCCCCTACTACGGCGCCACGCTGGCCGCCTTCCCGTCCTTCACCGACGTGTGGTTCGACGAGGCCTACGCGACGCGGGCGACGGGCACCGCCGACCTCGGCATCCTCGGCGCCAAGCAGTACCAGATCCCAAGCCTGTGCGCGTCGCAGGAGTGGGATGATACGAATGAGGTTTCGTGGTCGCTTTGAGGGGGCTTAGGGGCTGTGCCGAGGGCGGGGATAGGGGCTGTGCTGCTCTTATGGCTGGTAGCTGAGGGTTGCTGCTGGCGTGGTATTCGGTTGGGTACTAGGTAGTGGCGCTTGGGTTGTGTTGTGGGCTGGGAATGGCGTTGGGAGCCGGATGGGGTGGCATGAGAAAGAGGGTGCATTCTCATTTGGTGTTGTTGACGGATTTTCGTGCATTGGTCTTGGCTAGCCTTTGGTCGCCTTGTCAGATGATACCTGGGCAAATTATGAATTTATGATGACAACTCAAACCAGCTGTTGGCTCAACTTGGCCGGTGTGTAATAATCAAGTTGAACATGATGCAGCTGGAAGAGGCTTCCCGACTTGTTCATGAATGATGATCCCGACTAGGAAGTTGAACGTTTCGAAAACATGGTCAGGTACACAAACCTTGCCCACTCAACGTCCTGGGCCATCAAACAGAATGCCAGAGACGCGGAAGCAAACGGAGCCAGAGAACATATCATAGGGATCAATCAATGTGTATTATTCCCAAGCCAAGGACACGCTATAAACATCCTCGAATCTGGTTGGGTATCATAACTCATCAGTACTAGCAATTCCAAGCACGCTAAAACAGCCAAACCTGGCCAAGTTAATAGAAAATGAAAGACATGACGCCAAAGTGCACCCAGATTTACCGTAGAAAAGTAAACAGCCATGAGGAGAGTTGTAGCGCAGACCGTAAAGATAAAAATCAAGCGAATCCAGGATCGGAGAGAAGTTTGTCAACAGATGGAGCGGAGAGGGTATTGGTGGGTAAGAGGAGAAGAGGGAATATCAGGCACACTGTCGAGAGTGGATTGCGAGAGCAGGCCATCCGGGTTGGTTGAGGTTGAAGTCAGGCCGGGCATCGTTCAGTAGAGGTCTTGGGCAAAGCGCCTGCTTCGTCCTGCGCACCCTGTTGGGAGACCAAGTGTTAATAGGGGAACAAACGGGCCATAGCAAGCTGGCGGAAGAGGCCTCACAATCGCATGCAACCATATTGGAGCCTTCATTGTGGGTTAGGCAATATCCGCCTCCGCATCTCTTGCACATTTTCTGGGTGTCATCGATGCAATCTTTGCACTGTATTGGGTTGTTAGTCGCGGACCGTGGAAGGCGTGGGTTTGAGGCGAGCTTACATTCATGCCGCACTCCCAGCAGCTCTTGGTTACGTGGGCCTGGGGGTGACTCGGTCAGTCTCTGTGCAAAATGAGGGGGCATCATCTGCTTCTAGACGCGCGTGCTGGGGACTGCGTTGATAGCGCAAAGCCCAAGCAAGGGACATGGACCTTTTGAGCAACTCGGCCGGATGGAGACATGCTAGACGCCACGGCTCGCTCGGCTTGGTGTGTCAAACTCGGGCCCGGCGATGTCCCTTCCCTCCGTCCTTCGCCACTGAAAGCGGACCGGTCAAGGGCGTTGGAGCGAACACTTCCCATCTGCGCACACCCCATCTCGGATCTTGCACACTGCACCTGCGTTGTCGTTCACGCTCACCACATCCATGCTGGGAAGGGGGCTGCTTACAGAGTCAGGCCCAGCGTGCGATCCTCCGTGGCCCGCAGGAGACGAGGCACGAGGTCCAATGTAGCACGACTCGCACCACCACTTGTGGCAACCTCCGCAGTAGCGATCCCGAATACAGTCGAAACAGCGTGGGATGAAGCGTGCCTTTTCCTGTTTGCCTTTCGGAATAAAGGGTATGCGTGACTTCACCGTCTGGCCGGTCGGGCACATGGCCACGCGCAGACCCGCCGAGTGCATGGGTGGAGGGGCGAGCAGAGGGAATCTGGCAAGATCAGTCATGGAGCTTTCGCTCGTCCTCCTCCCGTAGGAATCCCGCTGCGGCCCGAGCTCCTCCTCGCCCCAGACCGTCCAACCCTCGGGTGCCACGCCGCAGGAAGCACACCCGCCCAGGCTGTGGGTCGCAACGCCAAAGTGGGGCACGCTCGTGGCACTGGAGGCGGCGGCGTCGAGAGCCTCGATGTTGACGGTTCCCCATGCGGGGGAGTTGAAGTGCCGGGGCCCGCGACAGAGGACGGAGTCGAATGAGATAATGCCAGCGCAGGCGACAAGCGTGGATGCCCAGTCCGAGCTGATGCGCCTCGAGAACTGGTTGCCATGCCGGACGTACCAGGCCTCTGGCTCTTCAGGAGGAGGCAGCGCAGGGGCCTTTTGGTTCTGGCCGTTCCCAGCCGCGATGGGATTCCTGCCCGGGCTGGTAGGGGAAGGACTCCGGCTCGCTTCGGTGGGCGCCGAGGCGAGGGTCGTGTCCTTGCGGCCGAACAGGTATAGGCCCTTCAGACGCGGCATCCCCTCTGGCCGAGATGCGCGACAAGCATACTGCAAAGCGCCGCGAAGCTTCCGCTCGTTCATGTGCTTGACTTGGCGAATCGACAGGATGCGGACGGAGTAGGAGGGGTCGATCAAGATGTCATGGACCACCTCAGCCGTGACGGAAAGGCCGTCGAGCGAGAGGACCTGCACGTCCCGGAGGAGATCGAGGCGGCGGAGGCTGGAGAAAATGCGACGCAGAGGGCGCGAGTAGAAGCTGTTGCAAGCAGGAGCGTCAGCGAAGGCTATTGCCAGAAGGAAGCTGGCGAAGCAGGCTTACTCCTCGTCCGTCACGTCCTCCTCCAGCTGGGCGTCGCGCCACGCGTCCCCGCCGCGAGCAAGGCTGTCCATGTCGAACTGCGCCGTCTTGACGTTGCCGAGCTCCAGACGGCGGAAGACGTTGGGTGTGTGGTAGACGAGGAAGCGGAAGGCCCGCGCGGTGGCAGCGAGGTTCAAGACATCGTAGCAGGAGAGGTAGGGCGCCGTCTGGGACAGCACCAGCGAGTTGGCGAGGAGTTGGAGGAGGGCGCTATGCTGGATCTCGAGGGGTAAATCGTTGCGAGACTCGCAGGTCTGGGTCATCGTATTGCCCAAGTCTTTGGATGGACGTCGGAATATGCCCTGTGGTGTGGTGTGAACGGGACCCTGCTTGGAGGATCAGGTCGTCGAGTGATGGAGGAGGACAGAGATGCTGAGCGAGGGAGAAGGTCGGCGGGGGGGCCTGGACTGAATAATTATACGCAAGATGGGATGGCCTCAGCGGCACTAAGACCGGGACTGCGGATCACAGCACCGATGCGGGTTGACAAGGTGGTGTTGAACGGGAAGTGGGCCAAGCGAGATGGGTGGACAGGGTGGAGGAGGGGGGGCGATCAACGAACCGGGGTCTTGCAGTGGTGCAGCCACTGGTGCTGTGTGTCTTGCAGGTCGCGGACGGGGGCCGGGGATTGGGGGGCTTGAGCGCCCAACGCACCCCCATGCTTGCTCTCACACTCTTCTGTCTCTTCTCAGATATCGTTTCTGACTTGCTCCGTCTTGGTATTTGTGCCGATTCGGCGAGATCAACGAAACAGAGATTGCGCCCAGCAGCACAGCGCTCTGGAGTGAAGACAAGCGGCATCTCTCCTGTCTCTGCTTGTCGCCGGAGCAGCAAGATCCGCGATGTCGGTTCAGTCGGACGGAGACTGGAGCCTCGACTGGAGCCTCGACGCAACGCCCGCCAGAGACCAAAGGATGGTGTTTACCCGGCTCTAGCGCTGAAGGCAAACAGGCAAACGGCTTCTCGGAACCCCCGCCCTTGGATATCCTGCAGGCTGCTGCATTGCGACTTTGGATGGCGTTAGGCGGCGTCGTTGGTGCCACCCAGTGACCCAGCCCGGTGCAGCTTCACGGGCGCCTGGAGGCTCGAAGCCAGTCAACACCGGGCACGCCGGGTAGGCAGCGGTGGTTGGGCAAAAGAGGGCTGCGTGGCTGCATCATCGCAGTGCATGGCTGCTCGCTGGTGTGACCAGGGCGACGACGCGCTGGACACGTGTGCTGCCCAGAAACCGGGCAATTAATGGGCTGACTGGGGGTTTAACAGGCTGCATCTTATCGTCCGTCGCTCTCGGTGCTTTCGGGCAGATCTGCTTCAGGCCAAGCAATTGTGCAGCTTTTGGCGAGCTCGGCGCGTCGTGTCACGGCCTGGGGCGGGGCCTGGAGCGCGGGGGCTTCTCCACCCGCTGAAGCTCCAAAGTGGGGAACCTGCATGCACTGCTCATGGGAATTACACAACGAGAATTCCTTCACATGCTTCTGCTTTGCTTGAATCGCATTGGCTGCGGCGCCGCGCACCACTGATGTTCGAGTGACAATGCTGCGAGCGCTCTCGACTTCTGCGCAGCAAGCTTCGGTGGGAAGTCAGCTTCTATTCTACCTACTACCTACATGTACCTTACATATCTATACCTTAGGTATGCACTTGCACTCCCAATAAAATGCATCTTTTATCTCAGGTCCGCCCAACATCAACGTCAATGAACGTCAGGCCGCCCAGGACCGCAGGTCTCTTGGCGGGGTCGAGTCGGGCCAACAGCTTTCCCCGCGATGACGCCGTGGAACCTACAAGAAGCTCCTTGTCACCATAACTTTTCGCTGACCGAGCAGCCCAACAACGTTTCGTTTCTGCCATTCGCTGAGCTTTCTCCTCCATCTTTTATATTTTAATTACCTGAATTTCGAACGGACACATTGAGCGACCGAGTTACGGAGTTTATCGTATTCTGTGCATACTTGCAATCCTCTTCTGCGACATCTTGTTCTGCGATCCCCACCTCCACCTTGCCATCAACCAAACCACCCTAAATTCGAGATCGAGATACACGAGACCGACCACAATGGCCGACCAACCGAAGACGCTTGACTGGTCGGCATCGCTCCGGGTCGTGCACTCTGCCGGCAAGAGTGTGCCGGCCGACAAGATGCTTTTGCCGCAGTCGGCCCTGGAGCAGCTGCTTGCGGCCTCAAGGTCACCCGGCCCCTCGACAGCACACGCGTTCACCGCGTTCGATCCTTCAAACCTATACGCTGTAGCCGGCGCGCAGCATGACTCGTCCCGATATATCGAGGCGGACGAACAATTAGCCCGCCCGTGGATGTTCAAGCTCGCCAACCCCAGCAACGGCAACACCGTCTACGCCGGCGTGCAGGAGTTTTCGTCGGCCGAGGGCGAGGTTGCTCTGAGCCCAATCCTTCTCGAGGCACTGGGGATACAAGATTCGGATTTACGGAGCATACCCCTGGCCGAGACCAACGGCGAGAGCATTGAGCCTAAAAACGAGATCCGGATCACGGTCAAGGCGCACCAACTTCCTCCGGGTACCTTTGTACGCCTGCTGCCTCTCGAGGCAGGCTACATTTCAGACGACTGGGAGGCGTTGCTCATGAGACAGCTACGCGGCGGCTTCACCACCCTCACAAAAGGCACAACCATTACCGTCAAGGGGGCCAAGGGCGAAGAGTTTCGCTTGCTGGTGGGCGAATTCACTCCAGAGGGGGACGGGATCTGCGTCATTGATACGGATCTAGCGGTCGATATCGTGCCGCTCACCGAAGATCAGGCGCTAGAGACAAGGAGGATTCTGTCTTCTAGGGCGCAAGTCGCGCCGGGCACCACCTCCGGCAGCTCGGTTGGACATGAGATAGGTCTCTGGAAGGACGTCGAGGGCCAGGTGCTGGAGGGAGACTATGTGGACTACCAATTGCCGTCCTGGTCCCGGGGCAATGCCATCGCAATCGAGTTGTCAATATCCGACCAGCGCGAGGTTGACCTCTTCGTGAGCCCCAAATCCAACCGGCAGCGGGCACTACCACGGGACTCGGAGCATGTGTTTGCCGACTTCTCTTCGCCCAAGGACGGTGTGAAGCGCATCGTCATCCAGCCGACTAACGCCGAGCTCGAAGGCGCCGAGAGCCTGTTGATCTCGGTACACGGCTTTGCCATGCCCGGGTCCGAGTCCACAGAAGCAGAGCCCAGCCGTTACACGCTCCGTGCGAGGGTGACTGACGCCCAAGGGTCTGCTACAGCGCCCGTCGACTTCACCGGCCCACAACAGCCCGCGGCGGACGAGGAGCAGTGCAGAAACTGCCTGCAAAACATCCCCAAGCGGACAATGATGCTCCACGAGAACTTTTGCCTGCGGAACAACGTCGCCTGCCCACTCTGCCGAGACGTCTTCAAGAAGGGATCCGAGGAGTGGGAGAACCACTGGCACTGCCCTGCCCACCCCGAAGCGCACGGCACCAGTCCCCAAGACCGGGCCAAACACGACTACGTCCAGCACACACAGCACACCTGCCCGTCGTGCGAGCCCTCCAGCCCCTTCACCTTCCCGTCCCTCCCCGAACTCGCCCGCCACCGCACCACCATCTGCCCGGGGAAGCTCATCCTCTGCCACTTCTGCCACCTCGAGGTGCCCCAGGAAGGCGACCCGCTGGATCCCGCCTCGGAAGCCGAGACCGTCTTCACCGGGCTGACGGCGCACGAGCGGGCGGACGGCGCGCGCACGACCGACTGCCACCTCTGCGGCGCCTTCGTGCGACTGCGCGACATGGCCGCGCACATGGCCAACCACGAGCTGGACAAGGCCGCGCGCGCCCCGCCGCTCGTCTGCCGCGACTCCCTCTGCGGCCGCACCCTGCACGGCATCGGCCCGCGCGGGCAGATCAACGGCGGCACGCGCATGGGCCAGGGCCCCGGCAACGACCTCGGCCTGTGCAGCATGTGCTTTGCCCCGCTGTTTGTCAACATGCACGACCCCGAGGGCCGCGCGCTGCGCCGGCGCATCGAGAGGCGGTACCTGTCGCAGCTGATCACGGGGTGCGGGAAGAAGTGGTGTGCCAATGAGTGGTGCAAGACGGGGCGGGTGAACCGGGGACTGGAGAAGCTGGGGACTGGGGTGGCGTCGGTGCTGCCGCTGGTCAAGCCGCTGGTGGAAGAGGTCGAGGACCACGGGAGGCCGATGCACTTTTGTGTGGACGAGGGGTCGCAGCGGCGGAGGCTGGCGGCGGAGCTGCTCGCCGCGGAGAGGGTGTGGGACATTGAGTGGTGCATTGCTGCGCTCGAGGCGGAGGGGGGGGATGTTGACAAGGCGAGGGTGTGGTTGGAAAACTGGGCGCCCGCGAGGGCCGCCGGGGCCGCGGTGCGTTCTTGATGTTTGTGAATAGACGGCCGGAGTACAGGGTGCATTCTTGATATTTGCGGAATAAACGGCCGGCGTACACGGCGGGCGGACGGATAATACCCAGGTTTTGCAGACGGCGGAGTCTAGGATAGGCCCTAGTTAATGTTTACTTTTCCAAAGCGTGCGTGTCTTGCCGGATGGACCTGCTGCATACTGGAGGCCTTCGTCGCTAAGAGGCTGCCAGCGTCAATATGAACCGTTGAGAGACCGCAACAACGTCAGTCTGAACAGTTGAGTGAGACGACGCTTTAGCCGCCTGTCAAGACGTGGGGATTCTTGGCAAGAACAAAAGCACGACCCATGCCCAAAATGGACCTCTCGATGCTGGATCTGAAGCATGGAGCTGCATCACGATGAAACTCGATGGTGCTTGGCAGGACCCGTGCCACCACAACAACGATTCCTCGTTGATTCCCTCTTCTTACCTTGCTGCTGACATTTCAACGCTGGAATAGCTTCGACTGGAATCGCGTGGGCTGGAACATCGCGGCAAACACAGCACAGCGCGCAGGCTTCGTGACCTGGTGTCTCACAGCGCTCCTACGCGGAACCCAGTTACCACAAACCACGATGCGCCCACACCACTACCTCCCCTCCCTCCTCCTCCTCCTCACCACCACCCTCAACCCAGCCCTCGCCCTCGAAAACCTCCCCGCAGGCGTCGACATCACCGAAGACACCCCAGGACAAGTCACCATCAACGGCGACCCAACGGGCAACGCCACGCTCGGACCTGACCTGCCCATCTCGGCGACCATCTTCTCCGGCGTGCCCGGCCCCTCGGCCTGCCGCGGCAGGATCATCTTCCAGCTCGCGCCGCCGCCCGTCACTCCCGGGGCCGGCCCGACAGCAGAAGCGTGCTACAACCTCCCCGGCGGGCCCGGGCGCAGCGGCAGCAGCGGCGGGTGCGGTGTGTTTACTGCGAGCAAGGAGGCCGGGTGCCAGGCGCGGTTGTTTGCCGAGCCCGGGTGCAGGGCGTATGTCAACACGGCCGTGTTTATCCCCGAGGAGCGGGCGGTGGGCGGGGCGTGGCGGAGCGTTGGGGTGCGGTGTGGGGTGCCGGCGCCGGATCCGGAGAGCCTGGGGCCGCCGCCGCTGGCGGGGTTGATGAGGAGGCCCGGAGGGGGGAGGGCGAAAGAGAGGAGGAGGGGGAGGGGTGCTTAGGCGGTGGTTGATGGCATTCGAGCGGCGTTTAATATTTACGGAGGTAGTGTACGGTGTACTCGTCGTGAATCTTGAACTCGTTCTCGGGCCGAACCGAGGAGGCTGATCGCCATCCGAGGCTCTTCCATGTGGCTCCAGTATGCCGCGCCGCGTCGTCATGACCATGGGAACCCTGCTAAAGGAAGAGGGGAAATAACGTTATCTCAACCTCGAGCCGCCAGCGATGCGGGGCAGTCTGTGCTTTCGCTTCTCTGGAGAGAGACCTCGACAGAATGTGTGCACCATGCCAGCTTTCAGCAGCCAATCTTGGCGATGCTCATGGCCAGGCCAGGTGTTGAGGCCAGTCTCCCGGTTCCTTCAGTGCACCTCTGGCAAGAAGTGGCATATCAGGACATCATGCATCTAACGCATCATCGGACGGCATCAAGCTCCGTTCAGTCACATTCGGAGGTCGCGCCAGTGGGGACCGAGCCATTGGGGCCCGGGTGATGGATCATGGTTTCCGCCTGCTGCGAGCGAAAGCGAGATTTTGAGACGGCCGTGGATGTGATTGGCCGCACCGGACATCGGGTTCCAGAAGCAGCTGCGGCAGACGAAATTTGGGCCCACCCGCCCGGGTTGCAGGCCAAACGCCCCTCGCTGATTGGGCGCTCGACCGAGATGGGGCCAAAATTTCTCCAAGAAAGGGGCAGGCCCCGCCGTAAATCCGGGGCTCCTTCAATTTTGTCAGCGGATGCGCGTGCATCCGGAGCGAGTTATGCAGCGAATATGCAGAGTTGTGCAAGCATCGCGGCCCGTTGACGGAGGAGAGAGAGGCACTCCGGCACCGACTGCCCGCCTGACCAGGCGCTGCCAACACACCACCCACCCAATCCTCCGGATTCTGTTCAGATTAGGTGTGCAGCATCTTAATCAGTGGCCAGCCTTTTTGACGCCATTTTTTGACAGACAGAGAGAGTGTCCCAAGCCGCTGGAATCACATCACTGGGCTGCATGCACCACGGACGGCCATGTGCTGCCCGGATCGTGGCAGCCGGGCTTGGCCCCGGGTGGCGCCGCCGGACGAACCCACCGTCATTGTGTTCTGGATTCTGGAATCCTGAATGAATCGAATTGTGCTTCGCTTTCGGCTGGCGCCAAGCCCGACAACCAGGATATGCACCGGGGCATCGGGGTGCTGGCCTGCCCGCCCGTCTGGGCCCCGATGCAAGGGCCAGGCTACAAATAGAAGACACACGCCATTGCCGCGCCCTTGGCTGCATCTGATCTCCCGCAGCCAAGCAGGAGCCTCTTCCAGATCGCCGGTGAACTGGTGTGCGTACCGACAATGGCCGACCCCTCCTCCTCCCAGACGGCCTTCGCCGACAAGGCCAAGCGCTCCGACCTCCACCTCGAGAAGGGCGAGCTCAACAACTCCGACTTTGAAGCCGCCACCATTGTGCCCGAGTCGGAGCCCGTCACCAGAGATGGCCCGGCCGGCGAGAAGGGCGGCGAGGAGACCCAGGAGGACGGCGACCCCAACCTCGTCTCCTGGGACGGCCCCGACGACCCCACGAACCCCCAGAACTGGACCATGCGCAAGAAATGGAGCAACGTCGCTGTGCTCTCCATCCTGACCATCATTACGTGAGTGCAGATCGGCGTCGAGGTTGTGTCGTTCTCGAAGAGAGCCCACTGACACGCCCCAGACCCCTTGGCTCGTCCATGTTCGCCCCCGGCATCCCCAGAATCCTCGCCGAGTACCACGAGACGTCGTCGGTCACCGCCACCTTCATCTTGTCCGTTTACATCCTGGGCTTCGCCTTTGGCCCCCTCGTCATCGCCCCGATGAGCGAGATCTACGGCCGCTCTCTGCTCTACAACATCGGCAACGTCTTCTTCACCATCTTCAGCATTTGCACCGCCCTAAGCAACGGCATCGGCATGATGATGGCCTTCCGCTTCCTCATGGGCGTCGCCGGCTCCGTGCCCATCACCATCGGCAGCGGCAGCATCGCCGACATGATGCCCGTCGAGATGCGCGGGAGAGCCATGGCCGCCTGGGCCCTCGGTCCTCTGCTCGGCCCCTGCATCGGCCCCGTCGCCGGCGGCTACCTGATCCGCGCCGTCGGGTGGCGCTGGGTGTACTGGCTCATCGCCATCCTGGCCGGCGTCATCACCGTCTTCACCTACTTCACCCTCAAGGAGTCGTACGCCCCGGTCATTCTGGAGAAGAAGGCCGCCCGCCTGCGCAAGGAGACGGGCAACCCAGAGCTGCGCAGCGCGCTTGCCATCGGCGGCGAGACGCCCATGGACAAGGTCAAGCTGGCCATCGTCCGCCCCCTGAAGCTGCTGTTCCTCGCTCCCATCGTCACCGCCATGTCTCTCTACGTTGCCATTACCTGTGAGTCTCGTGTCTCTGGTCTCTCATCTTGCTTTGCTAACCCAGACAGACGGCATTCTGTACCTCCTCTTCACCACCTTTAGCCTGGTGTTCCCTCGCTACTACGGATTCGGCGAGGGTGAAAGCGGCCTCGTCTTCATTCCTTCGGCGATTGGCATGGCGTTCGGCATCGGCGTCTTTGGCGCTATGTCGGACAAGCTGGTCACGGCCAAGCTTAACCAGGGCGAGAAGCATCGTCCCGAGATCAGACTCACGCCCGCCCTCACCATTCCTGCCGGTCTCGCCATCCCCGCCGGCCTGTTCATCTACGGCTGGACGATCCAGTACCGCGCGCACTGGGCCGTCCCGATGGTTGGCGTCATTGTCTTTGCCTTTGGTCTGATGGGTGTCATGGTACGTTCCTCCCAACGTCTCGTGGTTGAAGCGCAGAGGTGCTGATTTCATGCAATAGATGTGCATCCAGAACTACCTCCTGGACGTCTATCCCCAGGCCGCCGCGTCTGTCACCGCCGCCCTGGCCGTCCTGCGCTCCCTGGCCGGCGCCCTCCTCCCGCTCTGTGCCGTCAGCATGTACGCCGCTCTGGACATGGGTTGGGGAAACTCGCTGCTCGCCTTCATCTCGCTCGCCCTCGTCCCCATCCCGCTGCTCTTTTACACTTTCGGCGCGCGGCTCGTCAAGAAATTTGATCTGAAGCTGTAGCTTTGTTTCCATTTGTTATCTTTGCATCGCGCATAGCCGGAGTTGATGGGTTTGGAAAAGAGTTTTGCATATAGAGATACCACGGAGATACAGGGGTTGTAATACGGGCCTATTCAGACGGAACATCAGTTAATACGAGAAGAAGTGGAATCAAAGTTACTCTGCTTTTAGGCGCTGTGCCCTGGTCTATGAGGCAAAAGGCAGCGGATTTGCCCGCCCTGCCCTGGACTGTAACGTCGTGCCCTGGCTGATGATATAAACGGCTGTAGGGTCGGGTTGGTCCATGGTTCGAGGGAGAAAGCCTGGGAGTCACGCTTCCAGCCAAACACATAACGCAAGACAACACCTCTAGCCAGAACGCAACGCAAACCACCGTGGACCGAACACAAGACTCTTTCCAGCCAGGTTGCAACGCAAAACAACACAACACAAAACACTTGCAACCAGAATGCAACACAGAAAGACACCAAACTAGAACGGAACGCAAAACAGCAGCAGCAGCAGCAGCAGCAGCAGCAGCAAGAACAATTATTAAAAAAAGAAAAAAAGAAGAAAAAAGAAGAAAAAAAGAAGAAGAAGAAGAAGAACACAAGAAGAAGAAGAAGAAGAAGAAAGAAAGAAGAGAAAAGAATAAGAAGAAAAAATAAAAAGAAGAATAAACAAAAAGAAGAAGAAAGAAAAAGAAGAAAAAAGAAGAAGAAAAAAGAAAAAAGAAAAAGTAGAAAAAAGAAAACGAAGAAAAAAGGGAAAAAAGAAAACGGAAGAAGAACAAGCGGCCCAACGCAGCCTCTCACCCCCATACACATCTCAAAACAAAACACAATTCTCACCCGAGCTTAGTATTGCATGTCTCCCGCCGCATATGGGAGCGAACTCTCCTTGTTTCCATAAGTGTCTCGCCTCGCATCTGAGAGCGAACTCTCCCTGTTTCCGCAACTGCCCACCCCACACTACTTATAAGAGCAAGCTCTCCATATTTCCGCAAGTGTCTCACGCATTCATGAAGAGCAAGCTCTCTAGAATTCGCAAGTGTCTTATGACGAACTTCGAGTCTTGCGTTTCTTCCGTGGAGCCTTGGCCGAGGCGGCCGTCGCCTTTTTCTTTAAACGACGCTGTTGCGACCGACATGCCTTCTCCTCGGTATGCGAAATATTAGCCGGAACAGGAGTGAAGATTCGTATAGACCATTTATACCTGGCCGCAACTGAAAACGGATAAGTAGGCATTTGTCGCACGGGAGCTGGTGTGTAAGATACCTTATAGCTTCGAAGACGAAGACTGGCGTATTGTGCTCGGTGACAAAACCATACTTCTTAGGTTTAATGATGATTGGAGTCGGTTCACCTTGTGCAGGGCCTACGTTTCGAGGGGTTCTATCGGCGTGGAACTTGGCCTTTAATCTTTCGAACACAAAAAGCCAGCGATAGAAGAAAAGTCCTTGTGCCAGCCCGTTGTCGGCACAGGGACACTCATTGGGACCTCGACGGGGCCTCCAAACAGCGTCGTCGGCAGGAAACCAAGTTTCGAGCTCGGCGGGCTCGAGGGACTAAAAAAGAATACAGAACCAATGGTCGACCATGTTAAGCCAGGCTTGTTGCCCAGAAGAGCCAGTGAGCCCACTTTCATTCCATGCAAGGAAAAGAGGCAAACCTGGGGAGATCCGATGATTCTTGATTGTCACGTCCTAGCTTATGGCCAAAAATGGTTGGTTCACTGTCTAGGATGGAGGGCGAGAGGCTGTCCTGGAGCAGAAGATACGTAAGATCACAAGAGTGAGGAAATAAGTGGAACAACAAGTGGAGACAGGTAGAAAGTAAAATAGAGAGACAGGTTGAGAGAGAAGTGGGGAGACAGCTAGGGAAACAACTGGAGGGATGAGTCGAGGGAGAAGGGAAGGAAGGAAAGGGAAGAAGAGAGGAGAGGAGAGGAGAGAAGAGAAGGGAAGAAAAATGGAAAAAGGAACGATATAAATGAAGGGATAGGTGAAGAAAAAGTAAAAAGTAAAAGAGGAAAAGAAAAGAAGGAGAGAAAATAGAAAAAGAAGAAGGGAAGAGCTCGTATCTCTCAGGCTGCTTGGCCGAGAGCTGGAGAACTAAAGCCGTCTTGCAACACTTCCTCACATATCAAGAGGAACATGTCACATCAACGAGGCTAAAGCAGAGAGTGTGTCAATTGTCAACCCAATTCTCACAATGAAACCCTCCCCCACCTCCAGTCAGCTCCCACAAGTCTCTACTAGATGGTCTCGAGCTGCGTTAGCAGGCATGCAGGCACTTGAGACAAGGGTGGCAACTATACCATTTCATCAAGAGCCATGTCATCATCAAAATTATTAGAGGCGGGAGTCTCAGCGGAAGGGGGGGGGGCTGCAGGGGGTGTTGGTGGGGGGGGGG
>FTCU01002096.1_pt1 | contig 45886 bp, 24 predicted proteins | sample 1639521 | NCBI WGS metagenome assembly FTCU01 (sample SAMEA3914864, study PRJEB12502) | metagenome | biome: forest; material: soil | place: USA | collected 2012-03-12 | depth 0.3 m
CCTCTCCATCCACCGCCACCCCCCTCGCCTCAGCATCCCTCTGCGCCCGCTTAATCTGCTCCCTCAACATCATCAACTCCCTCTCCTCGTCCCCCTTATCCTGCATCTCCTTCCTCCGCACCGCCTCCCGCCTCTTCATCGCCTCAGGCGAATCGTCAATCCACGCAATAAAAATCCCATCATCCTTCTCCTCCGCCCTCACAATCCCCTCCCTTGAAATATGCTTCACAAAATCCGTCAGCGAATGCCACCGCGTCGCATTCAGATGCACGTGATCCCTCCGCGCAATAACCTCCTGATAAAACTTATTCGCATGCACCGCCTTCTCGCCGTGCGCCGTCCTCAGCAGCGCCACAAACTCGGAAAGGAACTGCTTGCTGTAGTCCTCCTGCAGGCCCTTGAAGTTCTGCCCCGCGTCGAGCGCCTTGCGCGTGTGGCTCTCGCTCTGGCAGTGCATCTTGAAGGCGTTCTCGTCGCGGCAGGCCTTCTCGCAGATTTGGCAGTACCAGCGCAGGCGGGTCAGGCCCTTTTGCTTCATCTTGTTGGCGAGGTATTTGGTCGATCCGGGTTCGGCTTTGCCCATTTTGGCGGGGGGGTGGCGGACTCGCTGCGCGCGAGTCGGGCGGGAGGGGGGTGGGTTTTGTTTGGGTTTGAGTTTGAGGGTGTTGGGGGTGTGGCGCGACGGTGCGATCGAGAGGACGTCGTCGGGTTCGGAGATCGGCGCGGGGGATGGAGGGAACTTTGTTGTTGTTGCAGGAGAAGTGGTTGAACAGTTGAAGGTTGATGGTGGGTCCCGGTTTGATGGAAGACGAAGAATGCGGCGACTTTTGGTCGCCTTGCGGCAGGCAAGAAAGAAACCCTAACCCTGGATCTGCAACTTTGCTGTTGTCACATGTCTCCGTCCTCCCCTTCCTCTGGTTGTTGTGATCTTGAAGTGTATTCAAAAATGTCAGATAAAAAGACGCAATCTATGTACACATCAAAGTATATGCTCGTAGTCTGCCGCCAACTTCCCATGGTAGTACCCGGTGCCTCTCAGCTCGCGGGCCCACGCTCTCTTCGCTTCCTTGAACAAAAGTGTCTAGATTAACCTGGAAAGGAAAAACAAATGCTTCGCCGAACATCTATGCAAACCCAAAATGCCCGATGCGGTGGTTATCTGCCCCTGGTGTTGTGGCAGTTTTCGAACGGCGCCGAGTCGTCTTAGTCGAGGAAGGTAAAGAGACCGGTATGCAGGATGTTCATAGCCCTCTCCGCATCACGGGCCTCGATAACACAAGAGATGTTGATCTCGCTCGCGCCTGAGAATCGGGTTAGCCTGGATAATCCCTCTCAAATATACAGTAAAAAGGGACCTTACCCTGAGAGATCATCTCAATGTTGACTCGGTGCTCTCCGAGCGTCGAGAACATCTTGCCCGCAATACCAATCATGTTCTTCATCTCGGCGCCCACCAGGCTGAGGATGGACATGTCGTGCAGCACGCTGACCTCGCCACACTCCTTCCGGAGCTGCTCGACGGCCTGGTCGAAGTTGCCGAACTCGGAGCTGGCCGTGTGGACGGCGATGGAGACGTGGACCTCGCTGGTGGAGATGAGGTCGACCGAGATGCGCTGCTGGTTGAGGATGGAGAAGACGCGGGCCAGGAACATGTGGGCTATCGACCGCTTGTTGGAGTGGATGTTGATGATGGAGATCTTGTCCTTGACCGTGACGGCCGTGGGCCGCTTGGGCTTCTTCCGCACGGTCGGGTCGGAGAGCTGCCGCGATCTCTGGATCTGCTGGTCCGCGGCCAGCAGGGGATCCGGCTTCACGATGGTGCCTTCGCCGCGGGGGTTTTTGACGTTCTTGATGCGGATCGGGATGGGAGGCACCGCCTTGATGACCTGGTCCATGGTCAAGTGGTGGATGACTTCGGAGCCGTAAAAGGTCAGTTCTGCCGCTTCCGACGGCGTGATGAACGGGATGAGCCTCGCTGTCGGCACTTTTGTGGGGTCGGCGGTGAAGATGCCGTCCACCTCCTTCCAGATCTGGAGCTCGTCGGCCTTGAGGCCAACGGCGACGAGAGAGGCACACAGGTCCGTGTACCCGCGGCCAATGTCTCCGTCCAAGAGACTGCCGGGCACGTTGCCAAAGAAGCCCGTCACCACGGGTACCTTGTCCTCGCAGGCGAGGATCTTCTTGCAGATGGCGGTGGCGGCGCGCTTGTAGAACGCAGAGTCGAGCCGGCCGGGGCTGTCACAGTGCATGATGTCGGCCAAGTCGACGTACTCGGCTTCCACTCCCTTCACCAGCCAGTCAGCATGCGAGCCACGGAAGGAATTCTAAGAAGACTCACCCTGTCCTTGAGAAGACATGTCATGAACCTGCAGCTCAGCTTTTCTCCAAAGCTCACCACCCTGTCCTTGGCACGGGAGTTGATCTCGAGATTAAAGCGCTTGGCGGCCTCCAGGTAGTCGACGAGGAGGTGGCACTCCCTCTCCGTGTCGGCCTTGAGGATGGCGCCGATCTGGGGGTCCCGGATGAAGGACTCGGCGGCGGCAACATGATCGACACAGATCTCGTCGACGATGTGCTTGGCCTCGCCCAGCAGGTCCTCCTGCACCTCGTGATCACTGGCCGCGGCCACAATAGCGCGGAGCTTCTTGTACACCTCTAGTAACCTGCATGGGGGGGCACGTTGTCAGTCATGCCGCGAGGCATTGGCGAATCAGGGGTGGGCTGATGTCACGGGTCGTTGTCTTGGGGCGTGGGGGGAGAGACCCGAACAAGCAGCACTACATCCCCGCACTCACCTGCTGGTAGTTCCGGTAACCTTCTTGCCCGTGCTCCGGGCCGAGCATACGACCACCACCCGGTTGTTCTCGACATAGTTCCTGGACTCCCGGGTTAGCCCGCTGCCCCCTTTTCTCGGCCCAAGCGGGGAGCGGAATCATACCTGACGATATCCTCGGCAATCTTGTCGGGGAATTTGCCAACGCTTGTGCCTCCGAACTTCTGGACAACCCAGCCGCGAGAGTTGGGGTTCTGCAACACGGCCCGAGCCATCTCTCGAGTGGTCACCGTTTCCGGCGGGCTCATTGACTCAGAGGTGGGGCGGAAGAGAGCAAGGCTGGACTGCCGCGGGGACGTGTGTAGCAGGTGGTGGAAAATACAAGGCCGAAGTCGTGCAGTCAAGGAGAAGACCCAATGGCAACTCTCACAGTGGCAAGGTTGCTTTGTTGTTGTTGGAAGTCGAGGCAGGGCTGTTGAAGATGATGGCGAAGTGAGGGTCTGGCGGGGGAGGGGCTGCTTTTCAAGACCTGGCGCAACCCGAGAGAGCTGGGGTGTATTTATCCTGGACGGAAGCTAGAAACCCCAGGCAAATGGCTGGAACAAGGCTCGGTCTAGCAACGATGGGATGGCCTCTTTGGGAAAGGAGCCAAGGGTGCTGCCGTGCGGGATAATGAGCTGGCAAGCCACAAGGAGTGAGTGTGGTGAATGAGAGTGGGCAGCGGTCGACGGTTGCTCAAGCCACTGGAAGCCGGGTTTGGGGGGTGTTGCGTGGGTAAAAATCGTCCTGGGTAGGCTGCCGGGACTGGAGACGGGAGGCGACGACAAAAATAACAAGAGGGCGATGCCACAAAGGCCCAATGCTCGCTCCTCCACCCCGAGCTCGCCCGCCTCTAACGAGTCACCCAATGCCCAAACGCCTAATTCGGAGGCAAGGTTTTCCAGACTTTCGCCCATCAACACCCCACCCCTGTTCGGGCTGCAGCTGGCGGGCGCGGTGGGGCAGGCAGTGGTGGGGTTGACTGGACCCCTGGGCCGCCACAGGTGGGGTGCATCGGGGCGTGGTGAAGCGTCGCCGAGCGTTACCAAATCTTCTGTATTCTATACACTTTCTTCAGGTCGGGAAGATCCTCTTCGCATAACCGGGTATGTTGTCTGTTCGGCGGGAGTGGCCGGGACGACATACCCTCGGATGTCGAACACGGTACGGTCTTGCGTGTCTCCTCGGAAGCAGCTCCCGTTCGGGCCATGTTGAGGGGAAAAAAGCTTGTTCAGTCTTCTGTGGTTGCGGCTCGCAGTTACCTTCAATTTCGCGGGTGACTCAGTTTGGCCGTTGTTGCATGGTCCCCTGGCCCGTGCGACCCCGGCAATTCTGAGAAGGCGGATCGCTTGATCCAGATGGATTGCGGTGGAGCATGGCGGAAGTGGGAAGTGGGAACACACCCGCACCGCACTCCCGAGAACCGGTCTTCCGCCCGAGTGGTGTACCCGGCCGACGGCTGAGAACACCATCTCTCAAGTTTAGCACTATGTAGGTATTATCAGAGCAGCCTCGACGGAATTTATAGATACCTGACATTGCCATCTCAAACGGGCTCGCTCCCCGACTGCAAAGAGAAGAGACGGCGGCATCCAGAACACAACGGAAAAAGCCAAAAAAAGCCACAGAACACTTCCCCCCCGTCCAACTCCCTGCTCACCGAACACCCCAGCCCTACCCCAGCTGGCAAACCGACGCCCCATCTACAAATGCGGGATGTCCTCGCGTGCCCCGTCTTCTCCGCCAGAGACAACCGCCGCCAAGTCTCTCGCCTTCTCCTGCAACACACCCAGCTCGGCCAGTGGCATGCCCGTCCTCACATGGGAGTGGTTGAGAACAGGAGAATGGCCGGCCGCCTGCTCCGAACAAAGTCACCGAAACCCCCACTCCCCCGGACCGTTGCCTGGCTTTAGGTAACGGCAACCATTCGCCGGTTTACTAATAGCATTATGCCGCGTGTGAAGACAATTCAAGACTGGCGAAGAGGTCATCATGGCCTCGAGGCAAAGATGGAAAGGGACCAGATGGATCACCGCAGCTGGACGTCGATGGCGTCTCGTTGGGGTGTTCCCGCGCCCGCGATGGACGAGGACTACAACTGTTTACTATGGACACGAAACTCAGCAAATCAACCACAACCCAACGAGCGAACAGACCCTTTCACTCCTCAAGGCTGACACTCCATCCCCTGCTTCTTCCAGTCCGGAAAGAATGCATACAACGCGGAGCACGCGAGGACATCCCGCATTCGTATATCTGAGGCGCCGAACAGTTGGCCGGGGTAGCTGGTGTGTTCGGTGAGCAGGGAGTTATTACTAGTACAGAATAGACTGGGATGTGATGCCAAATACGTTCTCGTGACTCTAGCCCGAAGCGTGACGCGCTTGCTATGTTTTGAGGACGACCGCTGCACTAACAGCACGAACACCACCGGTTCAGGTAAGAACTCAACGTCCCTGTGCTTCACCAGAGCAGAGATTGCTGTCGTCGGGTACCAGACGCCATCGCTCTTCCCATTGCCTCGCGACCAGGCCGTCGTCACAGCATGGGATCGACGTGCTCGTACATCCAGGTCCAGCCTCACGAATCGTGCGCCAGCCTCATCTCACGATGCGCCACCACGACCGAGCAATTCTTCCAGTACAACCCCGGCCCATCATTCTGCACGACCCTCGCGCCGCAACAGCCCATATGCTGCTCCGAAGGGATCCTGCCCGACCTCGGACCCCAGAAGCACCCGGACGGGATCTGGGCCTCCGACAGCGTCCGGAGAAGCATTGACGAAAACTGGAACACCACAGATCCCCAACAGGCGATGAGGGACCTGCTCAACTCCGTGTACGACGCTTGCATAGCCACCCGAAACCTCAACTCCTTGGCGACCCGGACGCAGTCCACCGACAACTCGTCTATGCCAGACTCAGGCCTAGCTCTCATGTTCGCACAGGCGGGCCGCTTCCGCGGGCCGCTTCGCGCCCAGTGCCGGCAACTTGGTATCACGATCTAAGACCTGTTCGACGGGTTCTTCGCCGCGTCAGGTTACGGTGTTGATGGGAGTGGAGGTCGTTGCAAAAGGTCAATCTGCATGCGGTTTCTGAAAGGGGAGAGCGAGGAGGCGGAAAGGTGCCCGATCCTACAGACATCACACCACACCACCTCGGACGTGGCAGACAACGCATCAAAAGCTGAATAATGTACAATGTCTTAATTGACGCGACTTGCCGGGGACTCTGCCCTAGCGACGCTCGCTGCCCAAGTGACGGCATTGGAACTCGCTCCCCCCAACCAGCCGTGGCAATGATATGTACCCGGCCGGCACCCTGCGACTATGTGCCATGCTCCCAGCTTTCCTTCTTCGAGTGGAGATGCCCGAATCCTCGAGTAAAACATGATATATACAACACAAGACGTTCGACAATGCCGACAAATTTCACGCCCCCCCCCCCCGGTGCGCCATGATATGCCTGTGAGTCGCTGAGAAGCTGTCGAAACATCCGAGAGCGGGCGAATCCGGGATGGAACCCAAGAGCGGCTGCCTACCCTCCCCCCCTCTAATTCTCTCCAGAGATCTCGAGTCGATTGAACCGAGGTATCTCATCGGCATCCATCGAGATCCCCCTTTCACGAGCGAGGCATCATCTCCTTCATCCCGATATCCGAACCCCCCTCCCATTCCAAATCCCCGCATCCATCAACCACCCCCACGGCTTGCTGCATCTCGCTTGTTTCAAGCCCTCAGCGCTTTACCCCATCCTCCTTCCCCTCACCCTCCACCACTTCCTCCTCCTCAAACTCCTCCTCCTCCTCCTCCTCCTCCAACTCCTCCCTAATCTCCTCAGGCTCCAAAATCCTCCCCTGCGCACTAGGCGGCCGATGCTCAGCGCTCACCTCCCCCCCACTCATCTGCCACTCCATCAGCTTGCTAAACGCGCTATTCTTATCCGCGCTCAGCGCGGTATAGCTCCCCACCTCGGCCACCGTCCCGCCGCTGGAGAGCACGATGACCGTGTCGGAGCGCTTGATGGTCGAGAGGCGGTGCGCGATCGAGATGGTGGTGCTGCGGCCCTGGAGCAGGGCGGCGAGGGCCGAGTTGACGAGGGTTTCGGACTCGGCGTCGAGCGCGGAGGTCGCTTCGTCGAGGAGGAGGATGTCTGGGTCTTTGAGCAGGGCGCGGGCGATGGCGATGCGCTGTTTCTGCCCGCCGGAGAGTTGGGCTCCGCGCGCGCCGACTTGGGTTTCTAGGCCCTCGGGGAAGTCGCTGATAAAGCCGCAGTTGGCTTTTTTGGCGGCCGCGATGATGTCTGTGCGGGAGGCCGCGGGGTTGCCGTAGGCGATGTTTTCGGCGATGGTGCCTGAGAAGAGGACGGGTTCCTGCGCGACCATGCCGATGCGCCGGCGGAGGGACTTGACGTTCATCTTGGAGATGTCGATGCCGTTGATGGTGATGGTGCCGCTGGTGGGGGTGTAGAAGCGCAGGAGGAGGGAGGCGACGGTGGACTTGCCGCCGCCCGAGGGGCCGACGATGCAGACGTTGCTGCCGGAGGGGATCTCGAAGTCGAGGCCGTTGAAGATGGTGACTGCTGGTCGGGTGGGGTAGGCGAACGTGACGTTGGAGAACTTGATGGGGCCCTGTGCCGAGGTGACTTTGGTGCCTACCGTCTGGTGGATGGACGGCTTGCGGTCTTGCAGCTCGAACAGGCGGCTGGCGGCGCCGACGCCCTTCATTAGCTCCGAGTAGAAACCGCTGAGACCAAAGAGACTAGACCCTGCAAACGCCGTGTACATCATGAAGGACGTGAGGTCGCCGAGCGACATGGTGCCCGAGCGGACGAGGTTGCCGCCGACGATCAGCATGGCCAGGATGGTCATGTTGCCTCCCCAGCTGGTCGTGGCGAAGAACGTGCCCGAGATGAAGGCTTCCTTCTTGCCGAGCGCAAAGACCTTTCTGACTTGCTTGCTGTACCGGTGGATCTCTTGAACCTCGCCGGCAAAGGCCTGGCTGGTCTTGACGTTGCCCAGGCGCTCCTCGGCGATCTTGGTCAGCGTGCCCAGGTTCTTCTGCATCTGTCTGCTGAGCTGCCGGATGCTGCGTCCGTAGAGAACAGCGCCGATGGCCATGGGCGGGACCATGACGAAGATGATGGACGTCAGCATGGGGCTCATCCAGGCCATCATGACGAACCCGGCGGACCCGCTAACCAGCGCGCGCAGGCCGTCCGACATGTTTTGCGTGATGCTCTTGCCGACGACGACCGTGTCGGAGCTCAGCCGCGAGATCAGGTCGCCGACGCGGTTGGCGTCGAAGAACTCGGCGTCCTGTACGTAGGTGCGGCGGTAGAGCTGGGCGCGGAGCCGCGACACCACACGTTCGCCCACGATGCGCAGCAGAATGATCCTTCCGAAATTGGCGCCGGCGCCGACGGTTAGCACCGCGGCGAGGGCGAAGAAGAACTGGCGCAGGGTGAGGCCGAAGATCTGCACCTCGTCGATCGGGCCCTTGGTGGAGAGGTCCATGATCCTGCCGACGGAGAAGGGAATCGACATGGTGACGGCGGACGACACGAGGAGGAGGACGAAGGCCGCGGCGAGCCATCTCAGCTCGGGCCGCGCAATCTTGACCAGACGCCACACTTCGGAGAGCCCGGGTTTGCCGCGGGCGCCGACGCCTTCCTTAGACAGGCGGGCGCTCATGTTGATGTGGGCAGCCTTGGCCGCCTTCTCGCTCCGCTGGAACCCGTGGTCCTCGAGGTGCTGGTCCACCGCCTCCTCTGCCGGCTCCCGCGCGGCCGGCGTCTCCTTGTCGCCGAGAGCCGCCTCTTTCCCGCCGTCCTTTGGTTGGCACCTCGGCGGCGTCATGGAGAGGTGCCGGAGGGCACCGGCCGGGGATGCCCACCGTGGCGGCCCCAGTCCCAGCCATTGCCGCGGCACAGGGGGCAGGTGCTGTGCGCTGGCGGCCGGGAGGGTGAGCGCGGGAGCGCGGGGTGTCGTCGGGCTCCGGGCTCCGGCACCGGAAGAAAACGGGCGAGCGGTCGGCGGGGTGGTGGCGGGCCGAACCGACGGCGAGGGAGGGGGAGAGGCGGCGAGCACGCCCACAGCTGGGGCGGCGGCGGAACGGAAGCCCGAGGGCACTGCGGCGGCGACGGCGGCGGCGCGTTGCGGGAGCAGCGCAACGCGGCGCATTGCCACAGCTGCTGCTCCCGAAACCATGGTGATTTTTGGCGCTTCTCTTCGCGCTGTCGCAAGGCCGAATGGTTTTTTTGCTTGTTATTCGGGGACGTGGGACGGTCGGCGAGCTGTCATGTCGTGATTTCGGAGGTGAGCGGCCGTTGTTCGGAGGTCCATGCCGCCCAAGGTCATCTCCGTCTCGCAGAGCAAAAGGAAGGGAAACAAGCGCATCAGAGAGAAAATCACCGGGCCGATGCATGCTGCTCCGCCGGACCCCGGCACAGGCGGGAATCCTTGGCAGCGTAATTTCTGGGCGAATCGGGATTTCGTCATGGCCCAACGCCGAGCCGCGTGCATTTGTGGCTGATGCAGCCGCTTGCGGCTTGGAAGCTTGGAGCATGGAGCTACGGCTTTTGAGGGGGGGTCAGTTGGGGCGTGCACCAATCCCCGGCTTGGCACCCTGCAACGCCGGACCCCCTGCACCAAGCTGTGAGTCCCACACCCTGCACCCAACAACAACAAAAAGGGGCAAGCTCTCATCATCCTGCAAGTCTCTCGCTGCAAGATATTGGCCGCTCTGTACCACAACACATGTTCTCCCAATTACATAATTAGATGATATTCGCCACTCCAGAACGAGAGTCTACAAAGAGAAACACCATCAACCATCCACCATCCACCGCTCAAGCCACAAGTTGAAAGAGCCCAACGGCAGCTGCCAAACACGCGGGACCCGCGACGGCGGCCAGCCGCTGGGCGGCACTTTTTGTCCGGCAGCTGGACGGCGGGTTTGGCCCCGCGCACGTCGTCGACGTCACGTTGGCTGAGATGGCGGCCGCGGTGGCCGAGTCGATCTTGACCGGGCAAGAGGTGACATTCACAGTCCGATCGGTGATGGGGGACGAGGACACTAGCACGCACTGGTTGCTCGTGCCCTCCTGCCCTGGAAAGGTCTGGTTGAGCTGCATCGGGGTGCCGCTGACGATGAGGGCTTCCCCGATGCAAGCGATGTCGTTGGCCGCAGTCGTGGCAAGATCGATGGCCTTCCCGCCCTTCTTGGTGGTGAAGGAGATGGAAACCGAGTCCCGGCACTCGCAGTGGTCGGTCTTGTATCCGCGGAAATCCCCGGCAGAGCTCAGTTGGCAGCTATACCACCACAGGTCGAACGCAATGTTCCATTTGCCTTCGTCTGCAAATTTATCCAGGAGGATGTAGACAAAGAAGGGTTCGTCGCTGGTCCGGTTCAGGTTCGCCCCGTCCAAGTGCTGAACGTACTTCCACCGCTGCCCATCATTGGACAGGTTGGCAGCCTGAACACTGATATACGGGTCGGTGTATTGCGCGAGTTTGGGGTTCCTCAAAGCAAACACGACTGGCATGTACGGCGTTGGCTCGTAGAACTCTGCGTTGCGGGGGAAAACCAGGTCGACTTCCATGACAGCGTCGGTGGCAGCGTTGACGGCGCCGAGCCAGGCGAGTGAGGCCGCAAGGGACCAGACGGCCCGGAGGGAGAGGCGCATGGTGGGCGTTGTTCAAGCTGGCGGTGGGAGAGAGGACGCGAGACGGCGCAGAGGTTCCATTGGGAGTTCAGAGAGCGAGGGAGAGAGAGTCGGGGGGGTTGCGGCTGCATAACTACAACTTACCCCCTACCTGGTAGTCTGGTACGCTAGCGACCAACAAGACGAAGAGTCAGCCTCGCCAGCCTAGCGGCTCTCTCGTCTCCACCCGCGAGGGAACAACATCAGTCATCAATGCGGCCTGACTTGCTGTGCACACGGCTCCTGGGTGTTTCTCGCTGTCCAATCCATCCCGGGCCGAAGCTGTGGTGGACACGGAGCAGGCCTAGGCGTCCCTGGTTCGGTTAGGCCATGCTAGTACAGAGTTGGCCGAGGTCTGCAACTTGGTGGTATTGCTACGAACCAACTGCTCCTGAGTGCTTGGCGCTCGTTCTCCGCGCCAATCAAGCAAACACAACCTCGTCTTATCCAGCCCAGGCCCCGGCCCATGGTCGTGTCGACGCCCATGCCTCCCAGAACCCTGTTCATGCGTGACATGGGGAGGAGAGACGAGAACTGGCATGACAGGTCAACGTCTGAACATTGAAAGGTCCGAGACTCGGAGACGGGAGATTCGAAGCCCAGGCCGACGACGAGGGCGACGCTCTCAGAGATCCAGTACCTAGAAACCTATCGATCCAACTTGTCTATACTCATCCATCTATAAGGAGCACCTCCCCGCTCAGCCCTCGACCCCTTCTTTCAGCACAAGTCTCTATCAAAGCTGCCTCTCGCCATCGCCCCCTCACACTCGTTTGATTTCAACTTCACAGTTTGGCCACCGACCCATTGCACAACCATGGTGTTTTCAGCCTAGCCGCCCCAAGGCCTCGGTCCCTGATCAAGTAGATCTTATAGCTGTATTGATCAAGGATATAAGGTAGAGAACTAGCTATTTACTATTTACACCTAGTTCGGCTAAGCTACTATTGGTCTCTACATCGGTTAAGATCTGCTAAACTAGAGCGTTAGCAAGTCTGCCCATCACAGAGTTTACTGAGCTTGTAGCGACTGTACTGCTTAGATTGGTACCTAATAAACTCCTCAGCCAAGTTCTTTGAAAGTCAAGATGTGCCGGATCTGGCTACCGTTGCACGCTCATCTTTGTCGCTAATACTGAGGTAATGCCCGGACAATCTGCTCTAAAATATTCTCCATTCCCCTTTGATTCAACAGTGGCCGTGGGAGCTGTCTCGCGGCCCTGCTACGTAGTATCACAACTATCACTCAACTCAGAACCTAGAAAATCAAACTTCTCTCAGGGGCTCTAGGACTGGTTACGGGATCAAAAGGGAGGGAAGAACTTCCACCAGGGCTGGGTCGGAGAATGATGATCCGTCCTCGAACACCACCATGAACCTGCCCACGTCCGAAGGCGACAGTTTCACCAACTTTGTTGCCTACGGAACGGCATCTGTCTTCCACGCTCCAGTCGGGCGACGGCGTCACGCAGGGAAGATTGTCGATGAAGCAGCCAGGTTGCGATCATATTCCCACACCAAGTTGAGCAGAGCGAGCAATGCAACTGCTGTTGTTGTGGCCTCGGGGCTCCCGGCTCTCGCCATCTTTGTCCTCAACTGGGTGCATAGCACAACGACGAGGATTGGCCTGACGGTCTTGTTCACCGCGGTATTTGTCAGCATCGTGGCATTGTTCACTACCCTGCAGGTCACGTCATATAGATGAAGAAGGGTGGTGATGCGTGAGTTTCAACCCAACCACGTGCATCTTCCCGCTATCTCAATGCAAACTCGCCCCCAGACCTGTTTCCGAGCAGAGAAACAAACGTCTTCAGCCTAGCCGAATGGTCAAGACCGCGCATAACTGGCTGAAGCGCGGCCCGTAATTCGCAGCTTCCCCTCTTAACTCCAGAAAGGCCACCATGCAAAACCCTCCATTCCCCTGACGTGCCAGCACTGAACTCGCATAGGATCAAAGCCCTGCCTCCTACGCCAGGCTATCCTTCCGCAGCATCTCCTTGACATCAGCATCAATCCCATCATCCCCACCAAGATCAGGAAACTCGTCCGACGCCTCGATCTTGCGCTTCTTGGCCCCGTTCAGCGGCACGGCCTGGTACTGCGAGGCAAGGTTCGAGAGCATCTCCAAGTCCGGAGCGGAGCTCGAAAACGCCGCGACGCCGGGCCCGCCGTGGAACGGCACAGCCTGGTGCTGGCCACCGTTCTGCGCCTCGTGGCCCGCAGCCGACTCGCCGTAGAAGTCGTCGCCGTGGTCCTGGACGTGGGGCGGCGTGAGGGCCTCGACCTGCGGGCGGTCGGGCTCGGGCACGGGGCTGCCCGACGCGTGGCCGGGCGGCGACTGCTCCATCCCGGACGCGGAGAGGCCGCCGATGATGGCCGTCTCCACGGCCTGCCTCTTCTGCTCGACCTCTGTCCGGCGGCCGCTCAGCTCCATCATCTGGTTTTCGTCGCCGTCGAGCGCCTCGCGGTTGGTGGCTAGGATCTTCTCTAGCTCCTTGATGAGATCCTTGCGCGCGCGTATGCACTGCGTGACGGCGCCCTCGGCGTTGGCCAGGGCTTTGAGGAGCCCGCTGAGTCGCGCGGCCTGGACGGGGAGCGCGGCGCTGGTGGCCGCCGGGTCGGACAGCTTCTCGTAGTCGGTGTTGGCGGTGTTGAGGGAGTTCTTCATGGGCTGGAGGGCCTTGGCAACGGCCTGTTGCGGCGCGACCAGCGGGACGAGCTCTGGGGGAATCGAGATGGAGGGCCCCGAGCCGGAGCTGAATCCGTGGCCGCCAAACCCGCCCACGTTAGCTGTGGGGCGTGTCCGATCAATCTCTGTCAGGAATGTCAGTAAGGGAAGAAGCTTTTAACGTCATGCCTGGGAATGCCTGGGTACTCACCTGCCAGCCGATTATCCATATCTTGGAGGACCTCCCTGTCAAAGATGTTGCGCTCCCTCCACACATCCACGACCCTTCTCAGCTTTCCTTGGATATCGGCTGAGGCGCCCTTGTATGCCACCGATGCGGCATCTGCGATGAAGGGAGAGAAGGCATTCAGAAAATCCTCCTTGTGTCGGGCTTTGGATTGCTGTACGACCTCTGCTGATGGGTTAGCCGGCACACAAAGCTGCTTCCGGAATCAGCAACTGACCATTGGCAAGATAAACCATGTTCAGCCGCTTTGCGCTCGGCAGGTCTTTGAGCTTGGTCAGCCACAGGTGGACCGTTTGTGACGCATGTCGCCTGTATTGCTTGGTTAGCACCGGGCAAACAACAGGCAAGCCAGCCGTTGATGGCGGATGCTCACCGATGGAACATGATCCATTGCGCCGTGGTGGCGATGCTTTCATGGCTCTCGTTCAGCGCCGAAAGCTTCGCGAGCACAGCATCATCCGTGTAGGCCATGGTCGACGGATGATGAGGTGAAGGCCTGGAAACGGCAATACGAAGCTGGAGAGAGGTTGGCTGGGTGGTCAGGTATGAATTGTTGTGTTTTGGCGGTGGTGCTGGTGCGATGGTTGTTTATGTTGCTCCCAATCAGAACCTCACGAATTACGATGCCAGGGCGAATTCCCTTGTTGACAAGGACAGCTGGTTTGGACTCGCCGGGGTCTGCACAATCTATGGCTGCAACCGGGATCTCCCAACTTGGACCAAATCAATCCAGTATCCCAAAATCCAGAATGCAACCTTTGCTCCCAGACTGCCCAGTGACTATTGAGCTGTGTGCATGGGGTGATGTGTGTGGTCAGTTTGTTTGGCAGAGGGCGAGGTGGAAAGCGGAAGAGTGGGAGAGCAGGAAGCTGAATTGAATTGGAGCTTGCTGGTTGCATCAGAGCACTCTTTTATGAATGCGCCAGGGTACGATGCCCCGATAGTGCGATGTCTCATCCCTGTCCGCGGCAACCTTACTGGACTGGTCCGGGGAGCCACCACAGCAACTGGCGCAATCAAAGGCACCTGCCTTCCACACATCGCTCTCCCCAGCTGGCTTCTTCTTCTTCCCACCACCTTTTCCGTTGCAAGAGACTCCTAGAATCCGACCGTCAAAATGGCTGACCGGTTCCCCTCGTTGGAGGACTTCGACTCGGGCGGTGAGTTGCGCTGTCCTGCGCCTGCAAGTCGCACGCTGTCTAACCGAACCCCTCTGTCCAGCCCACACCGATGTTAGGGACACATCCGACGAGCCCTCGGGGAGCAACTTTCTGGAGCGGGAGAAGGCTATTCTTGGCGCCGATGCCAATCAGTTCGCGTCAGTCGAAGATGCCGATTTCGACGAAGGCGACGATGACCTCCTCGGAGGCGGCGGCGGCAACAACGCTGCGTTCGAGGCCCAGTTCCCCGACCTTTCCAGCCCCAACGAGGTAGGCGAAGACACGGACTCTCCGGGAAAAGTCCTGGCTTGTACTGACCCGACGGGTTGCAGGGCGTCGCACCCGGTGGCACCATCACCGGCCCCTCAGTCAGCTACAACTCAGGCTACCAGCCGTACACCGAGGAGGAGGAGGAGCCCGAGGTGATCAAGAACTGGCGGGAGAAGCGGGACGCCCAGATCGCGAAGCGGGCAGAGCAGTTCGCCCAGCAGCGCGAGGAGACGGTCAAGGAAGCCCAGCAGAACATCGACGACTTCTACGAGAACTACAACAACAAGAAGGAGAAGGGGATTGCGCAAACCCGCAAGGAGGCCGAGCAGTTCCTCGCCAGCCGCGAGGACACCACCTCGGGCGGCACGAGCTGGGAGCGCGTGGCGAAGCTGGTTGACGTCAGCGGGAAGGGCGCAAAGGGCGGTGCGGCTGGCTCGGGCAAGGAGCGCTTCCGCGAGCTGCTCATGAGCCTAAAGAAGGACGAGAAGGCGCCCGGGGCCGAGGGGTACTAGAGGTGCCGGCGTAGGTAGCAGGCAGGCTACAACAGAACGGCCGTGGTTCCTCCCAATCCACACCGGAGCTAGGCCGCCGACCACGACAAATGACAATCATCAAAACCACATTTAATGTACTTTAGAAGGAGACCCCTCGATTTACAGGCCCAGGGGCTTTGGTATTTCACAATGCAGGCGTCCGAGAGAGATGGGAGCACCGTGGTTCACATACAACGACGATAGAAGACGACCGGGACGCATGCACATAGCAAATACCGGCCAGACAGACCTCGAATTCTTGCACCCGGCACACCAGCGGATTCCGTTACCACCAAACCTCTATTTCTCTCTTCCGTGGTCTACATGTACAAGCCGCGCCCTCTATATCCCCCGGGGCACTCCAAAGCGAGCTTAGTCGCTGAACCAGGTGGTCTTGCCATAGACCCTGCGGCACGTGGCGTAGATGGTGGCTGTACACATCGAAAACGATCAGCAATCGGAGCGCGGGAGGGTGGGTTGTCGGGCAAATCAATCATACCGGCAGCGGTTCCCCAGAGGAGGATGGTATAGGGCGTCAGGAGGTAGGGGCTGCGGGGGTTCTGTTGGTCGGGGCACAATCTCGTCAGCCAATGTCGTCTTTCTTCTTCTTCTCCTTCTCCTCTTCCATCAACACGCCCAATGCCATCATCTCCGTCCCCCATTCCTTCTCTTCCCAACGCAGCGTCTCCCCTCGACCACCCCAGGAGCAAACTCACGATCCTCCACAGGCGCGTGTGCGCATTGTAAGCCGCCTGGTACACCCGCTGCTGCTCGGGGACCTTGTTCTTGGCGTTGATGAGACTGTGTTGAAAAAGACAAAACGGTTAGCCCTTCCTGCGCTGTTGCTCGTCGTGCTGCATCGTACGATCGATCGGGGAGGGAGTTGCGCGGTAAAATGCTTTGGCAGCAGCGCCAATTGCACGGAGCGGGCGTCGCTTGGGGGGATCGTGGTGCTCGGGGTTCGGTGCTTACCCCATCTTTGAGGGAGTGGAGTGGGGATGCTGTGGGAGGCGGGTTGGTGGTTGTGCTGGCGAGGGCCGAGGTGGTGGTGAGGTGCTTTGCTTGTGAGGCGAGCTCTCGCTCGGGAGTTGTCGCTTCATGACGAGTGGGCGGTTCGGGTTGGTTGGTCTGTGCTCAGGGTTGAGTCAGCGAGGGTTTTGGGAAGGCTGCCAAGGCTTGCGGGTTGGGTGATGGAGCTCCCATCCTGGCTTGTGCTCCACCATGAAGCATTGATTCATGACATCTCCGACACTCACTCAAGACATCGGCTGCATTAGACAACACTGGAGATTGTGCACAACTCCTTGATGGGAGCTTCTTGCTCATGGCCCCAGAGCTACTATACATGGAAATTCAACCAACAGAAACCCTCGCCTATCGATTCGTAAAACACTCTAGTCCCGCTGTTCCCGTTCTATTAAACACCCTCTTCATACACGACGCCGACCCGGATTCCAGAGCTCCTCAAGAGGTCCGTTACCTATCCTCCTCGGCACCTCTGTGTTTCTTCGGCTTGATGACGAGTAATATGATCACCGCCGCAATAATCAGAAGCAGGAGGAAGATGATCTTCCTCTTGGTCGTCTTCTTCTGGTATCCCTCTGCCGTCTTCAGCTCCTTCTCGGCCTCCTTGACGTCGCTGGCCATGCGCTCCACGTTGTAATCGATGCGGTCCAGCACGGTGCCCTGATCGATGACCATGGTTTGCAGGTCGCGGAAGAGATCGGCTAGCTCGATGATGCCTTGGGCGATTTCCTCGATTTCCCGCTCGCGTTGTGATATGGCGTTGTCGTTGGATTGGAGAAGCTTCTGGTGGGTAGGGGCCATGAGCGCCGACTGCGAATACGTGCGGTCTGCGTCGGATTCGAGAAGAGATGGGTCGGTATAGCTGCCTGAAGCTAGTGGTGTCGAGCTGCGTTCTATCGGACTGGCCAGGCCCGCCATGCCCCTGAGTTCTGCAAATAAGTCAGCTTCCGCCTTGGTGTAAGGATCTGGAGACGACGGCATCTTACTCTTCAGATATGCGCTCTGCTTCTTGCGGAATCCGGCGCTTGCCTCCTGGACCCTTGTTGCCAAGTTGACCTTGATATTTTGGGCCATTGTCTCGTCGGCGCGGCTCATCTGGCCGTTCGCCTTGCCCTCGCGCACCATCTGCTCGATTCGCTGGATGCAGCGGCCGCACTCGTGAAACCCGCGCGTGATGGCTTGTGTTAAACGCTCGATTTCGCCTTCCTCGGCCTTCTTGGCCTCCTCGTCGTTGAACCCCGGCAAGACGTGCTTTTGGTGCAGTCGTTCCAGCTTTTGGCTCTTGCTCGCGATGTCGGCAAGGAGCTCCGCAACCTCGTCGGAGACGTCGGCCCAGCGCGGGGGAAGCAGGTCCATCTCGATTACCGCATCGCCGTCATCAACGTCGTAGGCGCCCGAAGACAAGAGACCCCGTCGGTCCTCGTCCCCCGCGAACAGCGCCCCTGTGCTGGCTCCGCCGCCGAAGCGGTCGCCCGTGCTGGACGGCCCATACCGGTTGCGTTGCGTCGGATGGTGGGCGTAGGATTGCCGGTATGATATGTAGCTGTTGTCCGAGTTAGCCTTCCTCTCGCGCCGCCCAAGCCGGAGAGAGGGCCTCACAGATTCGTGCGGTCTCGCCACATGGCGGACGCCGGAAGAGGGAAGAGATCCCCTCAGTCCGCCCCGGAAGCTAATGATGGAGAGATTGGGCCGTAGTTTGTTTGTTGGCGAGGGCCTGGATGGAGCGGCATCACATCGTAAACTGTTATCGCAATGCGCCGGCTAACTCGAGCTCCCGTCGCGCTGCGGACACCAGGTTCGTGGAGGATGACGAAGACACAATGGCCAGTTGCAACGACCGCAGCCAGCTGCAAGTGTTCGGCAGCTGCGCGAAACCGGACGGGGCGGGTGGCAGGGCCAATGAGATGCCGGGCTCCCTCTTGGCAGCCCGGGATGCGCTCGACGAGAGGGAAGCGCCGCTGTGTGCCTGCACAGGAGGGGGAGCCCGGCACGTTGACCGCTTGGCGCTTTTCAGGCCCAGCGGCTCAACACGAGACCCCAGGACAAGCTGCTGCCAGGCCCCTCTCTGAAGGAGGCGCCCCGCATTCCCCTTCTTGAAATCTCCAGGTTGCGTCGCCTGTCTGTCCGTCATTTAAACACCACAACCCAGCAGCACCGCCCAACCCATTGCTCCCTATCTTCTGCGCAGACCCGCAGCAGACAGCAGCCGAATCCCCCCCACACTACCGAACACCCAAGCCAAAACACCAACATGGTCAGTCCACTCGAAGCTTGCGATGCTGTTGAGAGCCAGCCCCGCGGCCGAGGGGCAGTCGGGCTGCATCCATCTTCTGGGCTCAACGAACTGACGATACCTTCGACCACAGGCCGACTCCCTTACCGAAGAGCAGGTCTCCGAGTTCAAGGAGGCCTTCTCCCTCTTTGTAAGTTATGCGACGTCCCCTTTTGATTTGCTGGTTCTGTTGCGCCAGACTGGTGCTGACTCCATGATAGGACAAGGACGGTGATGGTCAGTGATGCCGCCCTCCCGAAGAACCCCTCCTCAACATCCAACCCTGCCCCGCACGAGGCTCGCATTCCACACTTGACAGCACCCCATGGCCCTCAACGGCGATGATGCGCAACATGCGATAGTGGAAGAATGCTAAAGGTGTTCGCAGGACAAATCACGACCAAGGAGCTGGGCACCGTCATGCGCTCGCTCGGCCAGAACCCTTCCGAGTCGGAGCTGCAGGACATGATCAACGAGGTGGACGCCGACAACAATGGCACCATTGACTTCCCGGGTATGAAACACTTCGTGGGAGAGCACGCCCGCTTGCTGCAAGCCGCTGACATACACCAGAGTTCCTCACGATGATGGCGAGGAAGATGAAGGACACCGATTCTGAGGAGGAGATCCGCGAGGCGTTCAAGGTTTGTTTCTTGGCATCGGCATGCTTCAACCGGGCTGACTGTTGCGGCATAGGTCTTTGACCGTGATAACAACGGCTTCATCTCGGCGGCCGAGCTTCGCCACGTCATGACCTCGATCGGCGAGAAGCTTACTGACGATGAGGTTGACGAGATGATCCGCGAGGCTGACCAGGACGGCGATGGGCGGATCGACTGTGGGTGCCATCACTGCAGCTCAACCAAGAAATCTGCTAATGCCGATCGCAGACAACGAGTTCGTCCAGCTCATGATGCAGAAGTAAACATCTCCCCTCCTCCACCATCACAGGCTCGATGCCCTTTACGAACAAACGCGCCTTCTCTTTCGGATTTGCTTTTCTGCTTCATTCTGGATGGCCCTCGCGAGGGTAGCTTCTGGCGGCTTTTGCAGAGGGTTTGATATTGCAGTACACGGAATCCACTCCAGTTTTGCATTGGGGCAGGCATTTGGCAGACATGACCAGATTGGGCGAAGCTGTGTTGTGCTTTAGCAACTTCTGCCTGGATGATAATGAAAGCGATGTTTTGAAGGAGGCCAACGCAGCATCCACAGTACCCCTTCCCCTACACCGTCCCTGCATCTCGCCAGACCAAGATGCGTACTGTTGCCAACACCAGAGGTCTCCTTGTTGTTGTTAGTCGTCGCCCAGCCCGCCGGCCCAGCCGTCCGGAACCTCTTGTGTCAACCATGCAGGTGGATTGTGGCAGTGCTCGACTAGTGGTACCCACGCAACGCAAAGCACGCGCAACCACTACCCGTTTGAGTTTATTTCGTGTCTTGTTCCTGGTTTCCCGCCCCTCCGTCTGCAGCCCTATGGAAATAGGAATTGCTTAGGGCTGCAGCCCATCACGGACCGGTGATGCAGCAGCCAAGTGCACAGCCTCCATTCCCAAAATAAACCGCCTCGTAGCTCCCCCACCACGTTCCTTGTCACAACTAGACTGGGGGAGAGAGATGGCGGGTCACGGCAGACGTGTTGAGCTTGTGGCGGCGTTTATGTACACTTTTCAACCTGACTGACAACATGTTCCTTGGGACTTTCTGATTCAACAAGATAAACCTGATGGGCAATACCGCTTTCGGCTCCTCCGCTTCAACGGGCGATGGGAAAGGGATCGAGACCAGGTTCCTCTTGCTGGACCCACGAGGTGGAGGACGGAGGGGTCTTCCCAGCTCAGTCTCCCAAACCTCGATCCTGACATTGGCCCCAAATTGAAGATTTAGATGATGGCTGGCTTACCCTCCACCGTCGTCCAGCTCAAGATTGACCTGCCATGAAAACAGCAATGAGTGATCCCTAGGAGGGCGAAGGAAAGATGGGATCAATGTAAGAAAAAGAAAAAGTCAAGCAAGAGAAAAAACAGAGAAAACAGACAAAGGGGCAAGAGATACAGGGAATATAAACGCCTGTGTTGGTTGTCAGTGAGCTTGAGTCCTGGGCTGGAGGCCAAATTGGGATTGATTCTGGAACGAATCGAGTTCAAAGAAATGGAGCTCTGGGAGAGCAGCCCCGCTTACAGCTTCAGGGGCTCACGTTCGCTGCGGTGGGGTGTTTGAATGTTCGCTGCGGTGGGGTGTTTGAATGCCTCAGGCACTAACTCCGAAGCACCTAACGCTATGGGGCCAGCCGGCCTCAGCTGCCCGCCCAAGAGCGACGGTTCGAGCCGCCACGCCAGTGACAATTACAATTCAGGGTTTATGATGCGGGCAGAGCTCAACCACTGATTAATTCGCCCAGCAACCTCTCCTCGCGCCGCCTGCTCCCCGATCTGGACATACTTCGCCTCTAGGCCCCCTTGCGGGCCCGAACCATCTCCATCATGAGCTCCCGTGAGTGTCGCCGCCCTCCCCCGCCCTGCGCCCTCGCATTCCGCCCGCCAGACCGAGATGAGCACGGCGACCCAGTGGCTGACCTCTCCCGACCCCGCAGTCAAGCAGTTCATTCGCAACGTGCGCGCCGCGAAGACCATTGCCGACGAGAGAGCCGTCATCCAGAAGGAGAGCGCATCCATTCGGGCGAGCTTCAGGGAAGAGAGCGCAGACCACGGTGTCAGGTACATGCAGACCGCTGCACGGGGAGCCATCCTCGGGGACATGCATGGTGCTGGGCTGACAGGGAGTGCTTTGCAGGCGGAACAATGTGGCCAAGCTGCTCTATCTCTTCACCCTCGGCGAGCGGACGCATTTCGGCCAGATCGAGTGCTTGAAGCTCCTTGCCTCCCCCCGCTTTGCCGACAAGCGGTTAGGCCACCTGGCGACGAGCTTGCTGCTCGACGAGAACCAAGAGGTCTTGACTCTGGTCACCAACTCTCTGAAAAAGTACGAGCCACGAAGGATACCGCGAATGCGCAGGTGGGCACATTACTGATGCCTGGCTTCTAGTGACCTGGGACACTCGAACCAGTATGTCGTCGGCCTCGCCCTGTGCACGCTGGGCAACATCGCCTCCATCGAGATGTCGAGAGACCTGTTCCCCGAGATCGAAAACCTGATATCCACCGCAAACCCATACATCCGACGGAAAGCCGCCCTCTGCGCCATGCGGATATGCAGAAAGGTGCCGGACCTGCAGGAGCACTTTATCGAGAAGGCGACGCAGCTGCTGTCGGATCGCAACCACGGCGTGCTGCTCTGCGGTCTCACGTTAATCACGAGTCTGTGCGAGGCCGACGAGGCCGAGGGAGGAGAGGAGGGGATCATCGACAAGTTCAAGCAGTTCGTGCCTGTGCTTGTCAGGACGCTGAAGGGGCTGGCGTCGTCGGGTTACGCCCCCGAGCACGACGTCACGGGAATCACAGATCCCTTCGTACAGGTCAAGGTCCTGCGGCTGCTCCGAGTTCTGGCCCGCGGCGATGCCCAAGTCACCGAGCAGATCAATGATATCCTGGCCCAGGTCGCAACCAACACGGATTCCTCCAAGAATGTCGGAAACTCGATCCTCTACGAAGCCGTGCGGACGATCCTGGATATCGAGGCAGACTCGGGTCTGCGTGTTCTGGGTGTGAACATATTGGGCAAGTTCTTGACCAACAAGGACAACAATATCCGCTACGTGGCCCTGAACACGCTGGTCAAGGTTGTGGCCATCGACACCAACGCCGTGCAAAGGCACCGGAATACGATTTTGGAGTGCCTAAGGGATCCCGATATCAGCATCAGGAGGAGGGCGCTGGACCTCAGCTTTACGCTCATCAACGACAGCAACGTCCGGGTGCTGATCCGCGAGCTGCTGGCTTTCCTCGAGGTGGCCGACAACGAATTCAAGCCGACCATGACGAGCCAGATTGGAATCGCTGCCGATCGTTATGCGCCAAACAAGCGGTGGCAGTTCGACACCATGCTGCGCGTTGTGACCCTGGCAGGGAACTACGTCAAGGAGCCCATCCTCTCGTCCTTTGTCCGTCTCATCGCCACCACCCCTGAATTACAAACTTACGCGGTACAAAAACTGTTTGCAAACCTCAAGAAGGACATCACGCAGGAAAGCTTGACACAGGCCGGCGCGTGGTGTATTGGCGAGTACGGCGAAGCCCTCCTCAGGGGTGGCCAGTATGAGGAAGAGGAGCTGGTCCAGGAGGTCAAGGAGCACGAGATCGTCGACTTGTTTTCATCCATCCTCAACAGCAGTTACGCCACCCAGGTTACGACCGAGTACCTCATCACAGCGCTGGTGAAGCTTACCACGAGGCTATCGGACCCGGCACAGATCGAGCGGGTGCGTCGCATCCTGCTTAGCCAACAGACGAATCTGGATGTTGAGGTCCAGCAACGTGCGGTCGAGTTCGGCAACCTCTTCGCCCACGACCAAATCCGCCGTGGCGTGTTGGAAAAGATGCCGCCGCCGCAAATCAAGGAGGAATCACGCGTGCTGGGCGAGGCGGCCAAGAAGACGACCAAGGCGACGAACCGGAAATCCAAAGCCGTCAAGCCAAAGGAGGAGGACCTTCTCTTCGACCTCATGGGCGACAGCAGCGGCCCCACGCCCCCGCCGGTCAACGGCAGCGGCAACGCCGATCTCCTCGCCGACATCCTCGGCGGCACCAGCTCCCCTCCCCCCACCACCGCCTCACCTCCCGCGCAGTCCAACGTCGCCTCCATCATGGACCTGTTCTCGCAAGGGCCCGTGTCCACCCCCTCCCCGGCGCAGAGCGCCGCCTCGCAACCCCCTCCCAGCGCGGACCTCTTTTCCACAACAACCTCGCCCCCTCCCCAAGCTGCGCCTGCCGCTGCCGCCGGCCACCCGTGCTACGACAACAACGGCCTGAACGTGACCATCCAGACGCAACGAAACGCCGAGGGCACCATCCAGGCCACCGCCCGGTTCCAGAACTCGTCGCCCGCGGGGACGCTGTCGAACGTGGGACTGCAGGCGGCCGTGCCCAAGTCGCAGAAGCTGCAGCTGCTGAGCATCTCGTCGACGGACGTCGGTCCGGGGGCGGAGGCGACGCAGATGATGCGGGTTGCGGGGTGCAAGGGGGTAAGTCTTTTCTGTTTTTGTCACGCCATCTGCTACTTGTCTATCCTGGAGAAACATGCTGACCCGATGTGTGTTTTCTAGCCTCTGCGGTTGCGTCTGAAAATACAGTACACGCACCCCACGGCGGGACAGGTGGTGGATATGGTGAACTGGACGGAGCCGTCTTGATGACGGCGGGGGGGGCGTGGTTGGGTTGTCGTTTGTTGTAGAGGATATAGCGCCTTTGGGAATACCGTTCGACAAAAATGTCAAGCTGACTAGACGTGCTGAGTAGAGTGTATAGTGATGGTGGGGTGTTGATGTTGGCCTCATTGCTTGGAGTTTGTAGCATGTTGAGTCCAGTCTGGGGAATGGAGTGTGAGTTGAAGGGGATGTCTTTGGTTGTGCAGACTTTGTGAAAGAAGTGAATTAAGTCTAATTTGGTGCCTTCTAAGTCCCTGTTCGTGTTTTAAAAGTCAATGAGATCTTGGAAGAGTCGCTCCTGGCTCTTGTCAAGACTCAACAGTCGTTTGTGTTCATTCATGTTGCTGAGTTGAGGAGACGGGAAGTGAAAAGTGGGGCACCGGCTCGCTAACGCTGCGCTGCCACATTTCCCACCATTGTTGTTAGCGCCAGACCCTCGTCGATGTTCATCAGGAATTTTCCGTCGTTTTTGAGATCACTTTCAACATCGCGACGGTTTCTAAACTCATACCACAACCCACACCAGAACGACCAGGATTCTGTATCCAGCCCGCCGCTGCTCACTAAAAGAATTTGAGACTGCTTGGCCAAGCTCCACTCGGACATTCATCTCCCCAAACCTACGCCTCGCAACGCAACCCAGATCACCATGGCGGCCGTCAAGCGGAAGATGCCGCCCGCCAGCCTGCTCCAGCGGAGAGTGAAACCCAGATATGAGCCGGAGCCGGAGTCGGATGTTGAGGACGATCTGAGTGAGGCACCAAGCGAGGAGGATGCCGGCTCTCTTGGATCGGACGATGAAGAGGACGAAGAACTCAGCGAGGATGGGAGCAGCCAAGCAGTAGGTTGCAAATCGCTTTCAAACAGAGATAAATGTTCTAATCATTCCGTAGGAGAACTCAGACGCAGGGTCAGATGAGGACGAGGACGACACACCCCACATCGACGCCTCACAGCTCTCGTTCGGCGCCCTGGCAAAAGCCCAGGCCGCGATGCAGGCATCGTCCAAACGGAAGCGCGCTGGTGCCGACCATGACTCCGAAGCCGACGCCCAGGACGGGCCGGCCCGGGAGAGACCCAGAGACGCCGCCAAGAAGCTCGAAAAGCGCACCAGCAAGCACGCGCCCGCCGAGATGACGAGCAAAAAGCAGGTCTCCCGCAGGCGCGACTTCCTCGCGACCTCAGCAGAGACCAAGAAAGTCCAGGCCCGCGACCCGCGCTTCATGCCCCTCGGCCCGGGCGCGTTCGGCGTGACGGCCGCCGGGGGCGGCGACAAGCTCGACGAGATCAAAGCCCGCAAGGCCTACGCCTTCCTGGACGACTACCGCGCATCCGAGATGCAGGAGCTGCGGGCGGCCATCAAGAAGAGCAAGAACGCGGGCGAGAAGGAGAAGCTGCAGAAGGCGCTCATGTCGATGGAGAGCCGCAAGAAGACGCAGGACCGCAAGGACAAGGAGAGGGCGGTCATCGAGGAGCACCGCAAGAAGGAGAAGGAGCTGGTCAAGCAGGGCAAGACGCCGTTCTACCTGAAGAAGTCGGAGCAGAAGAAGCGGATGCTGGTGGATCAGTTCCAGGGGATGAAGAAGAAGGAGGCGGATCGGGCGATCGAGAGGCGGAGGAAGAAGGTTGCTGGAAAGGAAAAGAAGTTGTTGCCGTTGGCGAGGAGAGGCGCGGAGGACAGGTAGCAGGAGATCAGTGTATTCGATACAAGCAGCTTCGCCGGAGTCTAGGAGGCTATCAACACACACATGCAAGTTTACAAGAGATTACACTATCATACAACCCCAACCAACCCCTATTCACTCTTGATCCCCGCCTTAGCCAACGCCTCCACAAACAGCTCCCTACACCTGACCCTACTCCCCAGCCGCGCACACAGCAAAAACGCGCCGCTCAGCTTCCGATGCAGGCTATACGTCTCCTCGGGCGGCGGCGCCAGCCGCTCATGAATCATAACCGGAATCTGCTCCTTCACCCGCTCCGTAATCGTCTGCCCCCTAAAATCATACACCTCCGGCGCACTCTGCAAAAACGGCTCCGCCAGCGTCACCACGCTCGTGACGTGCGCATCCAGCATAGCCTTACTCTCATGCCCCGTTAGATACCCCAACTTTTCACTCAAAACCTGCACGCCCTCGCGGTCGGCGCGCGACGCGGCCTCGAGCAGCCGCACGTACAGCGCGATGAACTCGCCGGGGTACTCGCGCGAGGCGCCGAAGTCGAGCAGCTCGAGGCGGCCGGTGGCGGCGTTGAAGAGGAAGTTTGTCCAGTTGGGGTCGGTCTGCATGAAGCGGAACTCGGCGATCTCGCGCAGGCAGAGGCGCAGGATCTGCGTGCCGATCCAGTCGCGCTGGGTTTGGGTGAAGGAGGCGATGCGGGTGACGGCTGTGCCGGACATGAATTCCATGGTGAGGACGTGCGGGCCGGAGGCGGAGGGGTAGATTTGGGGGACGGAGAAGACGGTGTTTTGCTCTGGGGAGGAGGCGAGCAGGTCGCGGTAGCGCTGGGCGCAGGCCGCTTCGCGGGCGTAGTCGCATTCCCAGGCCAGCTCGGTGCGGGCGTTGTCGATGGTCTTGTTGAGGTAGAGGCCTTTGGGGAGGAGCTTGGTGGCGGCGAGGAGGACGGCGAGGTTGTCGAGGTCTGAGTTGATCGAGTCGGCGACGCCGGGGAACTGGATCTTGACGGCGACGCGGGCGCCGTTGGACTTGAGGGTTGCGCGGTGGACCTGGCCGATGGAGGCTGCTGCAATGGGCTTGTCCTCGAACTCGTCGAAGAGGTCGCGCCAGTTCTCGCCCAGGTCGGCCGTCAGCACGCGGTTCCGCTGCCACCCCGGCATGTAGTCGGCGCGGTCCTGGACGCGCTGCAGGACCTCCTGGATGGGCGCCGGGAGCATCTTGGCGTCCTGGAAGCTCATCATCTGGCCGAGCTTGAGGGCCGCGCCGCGCATGCGGGAGAGCTTGGCGACCAGGCGTTCCATGTTGGCCGAGCTGAGCATCACGGAGCCTGAGCCGCCGCCGCCGACTGCGCGGCTGAGCCCTTCGCCGATTGCGCCGGCGAACATGCCGGCCGCCAGACCGCCGTAGTTCCAGAGCCGGCCGATCCGAGACGAGGGGACGGCAGACTCGCGGAGCTGGTAGCCGGGAGTGCCGGATGATATCGGCGAGCCTGTCAGCTCGGCGACTATGCTTGCGTCCTCCTGAGAGATTGTTTTTGCTTCGGTTGGTTCTGCTGTCGGGGTGGCTGAGGTGTGGGGTTGAGGCTCTGGTATAGAGGCCTTGTCCAAGTCTTGCGCTTTGCTCGTCGTCCCTGTTCTAAGCTGCTCCTCTGGAGCCTCTAGAGGCGTGAGTGTGGGCTCTGATGCCGGGACCGTATTTGGCTCCTCGGCTGGCTTCTTTTCCGTAACGTCCTCGGTAACATCCTTTGCCTTTGAAGGCAAACCCACGGCTTCAGGCTCGACTCTCGTCTCGGGCTTTAGCTCGCTCCGTTCCGCTGCCTCTGCCTTCTCAGTCCCCGCCTCCGGGACCGCGCTGTCCTCCACATGAGCATGGGCAACACGCGGCTCCTTCTCTTCCTCCTTCTCCATCTCCTTCATAGCCTCCAGAATGCTCGACCCCCCCCTCGTCCGAAAGAGGTTGAGATCGATCCCAGACACACCCGCCAGCGGCTTCCTCGGTATTTGCGGCGGTTGCTTTGGCGGGACAAAGCCGTGCTTCAGCGCCGCGATGCCCCCGCTCGCCCACGGGGCGGGGACAAATCCCGATTTCTCTTCTGCCGTCTTCTGATGCGGCTCCTCCACGGGGATGCGTACCACCGGTTCCGCCGCTTTCCTTTCTTCAACCTTCCCCTCCCGTTCTGGCACCGGAACCTCACTCTCCCGCACCTCACCCGCAACCGGTGCCTCCTCATCCCTCCTCACCAGCTCACCCTCCTGACCCCCATGCACGCCCTCTCGCCGGCCCTGCTTCTCCCGTTGCTCCCGCAACCCCTCCCCCGCCGTCGCCGGTTCCTCCGCGTGCTCTGCGTGCTCAGCCGGTGCCGGTGCCTCGGCATGCTCCCCCGGCGCCCGCCCATGCCCCTGCCCTCTCGTTCCCGCCAACACAGCGCCCACAACACTCGACCCCCGCCCATACCTCTCCGCCTGCCGCACCCTCAGCGCGACATGTTTGCTCGCGACGGCGCGGGACGCGCCCGCCACGGCGGCGAGGTCGACTAGGAGGTCTGCGAGGCGCATTCCTCCTTTCTATTTTTTTTTCCGTCTCTTTTTATATTTATGTTGACTTTTGGAAGTTGGGGGTTTGGTTCCCTCCCTTGGTGATTCAAGAAGAAGAGGGTAGGTGAATGTGGTGCTACCTCGGTTGTGCCAGGTTTCTGTCCATTGTTGATGATTCGGTGCTGCTGCTTCTGGAAGGGATCGGGGTGAGATCTGGGTTAGGCCGGGTTGGAGCTTGGATGGATGTGCTGATGGAGCCCCGAGCAGCCGCAAATTTTTGGGTGCGGCTGCTCCTGCTGGGGGTGCAGGGCCCCCTGCTAGCGCCGGGAAGCAGACCCGGACAGCTGGGTCCACGGGTTGGGATAGGGCTGATGGTGGGGGTTTTGGGCTGAGCTCCCTTTCTGTTCTATGCCAAGCGATGAGAGGGGACGACAAGGTCGCTGATCTAGTGTAATTCATCTGTTATTTCCATTTTGGGTTCTATCCAGACTTCCAAACTGCCATCTCCAACACCGGGGTATCATTCTAAAGCAATCCTCTATCCTCCCAACCATGCACAACCCAAAACCATCTCCCTCACTTGGCAACGTTCCTCAACCCAGACCCCTTCCCCCGCGGCGTCGCCTTCGGCGTAAACTTGACCGAGTCGCTAAACGGCGAGCTGCCCCCCCTCCTCTCCACACTCCCAATTTTCCCCCACAGCCTCTGCGCCGCCGGCGTGAGCTCCCCGCCCGCCACCCTCGGACTGCTGGGGAACCTAGGCGCCGGCGTGCGCTCCACCCTGCCCGTGAGGCCGAGCCGCGCCGACGTCCGCTTCGACTGCGAGATCTTGTCCACCATGCGATGGTGCAGCGCCTCCCGCCGCCGCTGCTCCTGGAACTGAAACGGGTTCGGCGTGGCGTCCCCCGGGCCGAGGTCGATCGCGGGCAGCGTCTCCCTGCGGGGCCGTTCCGGCTCGGGCTCCTCGTCGTCCACAAACGCATAGCCATTCACCCTCGGCGTCTCGCCGCCGCCGCCCGCGACGCTCGACTCGGCGTCGCACGCCCGGCGGGTCCCGGCGATGGCGCCGCGGATCTCGGACAGCGACGGGGACCCCGCCCTCGACCGGTCTTCCTCGGCAGGCTCGCGCACGGGCTGCGGCGCGCGCGTGTTGGCGTAGACGATGCGTTTTTGCTCGGCCCTGCTCTCGGCCTGGGCCCGCTCCGCGGCGGTCTGCAGCTTGCCGTCGACGCCGTCGGGGATGAACATCAGCTCGTTGTTGGGCTTGGCGCCGCTCCAGTGGTCTGGCGCGGCGGGGCGGGCGGCGTCGGTCTTGTCTCGGATGGCGAGCCTGTCGCGCGCGAAGCCGTCGTCTAGCAGAGCGTGGGGGCCGTGTTGGGCGAGGAGCTTGGCTTCGACTTCTTTTTGCTTGAGCTGTTGTTTTGAGGGGAGCTTGTTGCCTGTCCAGAGCCAGGCGTATTTCTCGACGCGTTTTTGGTTTTGCTTGTCGAGGAGTTTGTAGAAGGATTCGTTGTCTTCGGAGGTGTACTTGGACTGGAAGGCGGCCAGGGAGAGGCCGACGTCTATTGTGGGCTGTTTCTCGGAGGCTGCGGTCGTGGCGGAGGAGACGACCGAGGCCGGTGTGGCCCCGACAAAGCCGAGCGGAGTGCGGCCGGCGGCGGTCGCTGCCTGGCGGAGCGGTGCTGGGAATGTGCGCCGGCGGCCCGGAGTCATGACTTGGCGGAGGCGTCGGCTGGCGCTGTCGATCCATTCGTCGTCTTTGGACTCGAGCGCGTCGAGGTACTCTTGCTGTGTCTCGCTCTCGAGCAGGCCGGGGAAGAAGTCGCGGGCGATGATGGTCGAGAGGGCGTCGGTGTACGTGTCTTCGTCGAGCACGCGCTTCGGTCGTTGGATGCGTTTTGCGGGCGGCGGAGGGGGCATCAGCCCCGTGTCTGCCCGGTTGCGCACCAGCGCATTCGACTGAGCGCTTGGTGTGGCCATGGCGGTGGTTGAGACTGGCGGCGATGTTTTCTTGAATTTGGAAGTTGGAGGGTTTGGCTGCCTGGTTTTGGAGGCGAGTCGGTGGGTCGGGTCATGCCAAGCTTCCAGGCCGTTAGCCGTTGGTCGCGGCAAGGTTACTCCAGCAGGCGATTTGGGCCCGCTCGGCAGGCAGACAGGCCCACATTGCAGCAAGCAGATCCCCCACAGCACCCCAGTCCTGCCTGAGACTGGGACCAGGACTTGCCAGTTGCATTCCATGGAGGGATCACTGGCACAGACACGCAGAGCTGGAGAGCCCAACAAAAGAGGACAGCCATCGGATGAGACGTGTTTGTCCTTCTGGGCGCCCAGGACTGGGGGCCGAGAGTGCAAGCATGGAATTGACTCCTCCTCAGCTCTGGCAAGGCCATGTTCCCAATTCCCTCTTGGTTCCAGACTCAGGTTACACTGCGACGAACCAGATCACGACATCTCGATGTCCAAGATAACGTCAAGGCGGCGTGAGTCCGGCCGCAACCCCCACGTTGCCGACGACTATCAAAAGTCGGAGTACAGGGGTGCCGACAAGACCCGTTGAGGACATCAAAACTGAGATGTATTTTGCTGCGGATGCCTGCACCCATGCCATCCCTGCGAAGGTGTGCGGTCCGCGGTCCGGGCCTGGTGACCGGTGTGGTCAGCCCCCCCCAGGCCTCCCGGGCCTCTCAGGGCGCCTCGGCGGCCATGATTGGGCAAGATGGCGCAAGAGTGAAAACAGTCCGGCACTGGTCACCCAACCCAGCACTTGCATGGCATGTGCTGGCACCCGCCCTCCGCTGGGCTGAGGGTGTGGGCGCGGGCTTGCATGACGATAGGCATGGCCCATGGCCCATGAGCCACCGACCGCCCTTATCACAAGGCTGCCTCTCTGCTGCCTGTCACAGGACTCAACTCCAGGCCAGCTTCACCTTCGTCCGAACACCAGAGTTGGCGGTCGAGCGAGGTCCTTCCAGCCTGGCACCGGTCTTTTGTTCCTTTTTCGTCCACACCACCCCTCTCTCCCACCGGACCGTTTACCCACCCACCTCCGTCTCGTACCGCTGCCCTGCGCCCTGTTTGCTCGTATTGCATTTGGGACGAGACGAGACCCCCAACATTTCAACCCGCAACTCCCAGTCTCCCGATCCCGCCTCGTCAGACAGAGAGTCCATGACCAACACCAGCCGGCCGGGTGCACTCCAGCCTCGACTCGTCTCCGCACTCGTCTTCTGCCTCCCCCTCCTCCCCACCGCCCCGGCCAAGCGCCTCGTCACCCTTGCCCTGTCTCTCTTCGCCGCTCTCGCCATGGGGCGGACAGTGCTCGCTCGGCTCGACACCAAAAAGTACGCGGCGAGCTCGCCCAAGCAGCCGTCTACAATAGAGATCGAGGGCGAGTCATGTCCCATCTGCCAGGAGCCCATCGGCACGCGCAACGCCGACGGCATCCGCGAGGGCTGGAGCATGCTGCCCTGCGGGCACCGGTTCGGCGACTTCTGCATCAAGCGCTACCTCGCCATCACGGCCGACGAGTCGCCGCTGTGCCCCATGTGCCGCCACGTCGCGTACCACGACGCCTGCGGCCACCCCGTGCTGCCCTTCCTGCTCCGGCCCGACGGCACCCACCCGGAGCTGGTCACCGACGCCGCCGGCAACGCGCACCCGCCGCGCGGCGACGAGCTGGCCACCATGTCGTGCGAGTACTGCCAGCCGCGGGACGAGGGCAGGAAGAAGGCGGCCCCTGCCCGCGGACGGCGGCTGAGCCAGGTGTCGGTTACGTGGAAGAGGCCGCTCAGCTGGCTGCAGGCGGTGCTGCCGCTCGGGAGGAAACGCAGGAACACGCTGGAGAATCTAGACTTGGTCCCGAGCCCCGAGGATGTGGTGGCCCCGTCTTCTGAGGCGCGCCTGACCCGGCAGCAGGCACGCGCGAGGAGGAGGACGCAGGTTCACGCGGCCGTGTGGGAGGGGCCGTGGATGGACGTCCAGTCGCGGGATGTCCAGTGGGAGCTGTGGTGGAAGGAGCAGGCGCCCCGTGGTGCGTGAGACTACCTTACCTACGCCGGCATATATGGTTTCTATTTTCTAGCAGGTCATCTTGGACAGGACGGGATCTCGGAATGCACTACTGGATGGGACACTTTCGGCTATCGTTTAGAGCTTTAGGGCGATCTGGGTGGACACTGGAGGCGGGCTCAGCAGCCTCAGCTGGGCGAGCTATGGTGGGGTTGGTGGGGGACCGAAGCGGAGCAGCCAGCATGCCAGGCAACAACCCCGCATCAGCGCTAATCCCACAGCAGAACAGAAGTACAGAGTACATCTTACGCAGACTCACAGCGCTGTCCAGATCCGCATGTGAGTGTATCCTGTACTTGACAGGCCTGTAATAATTCCACTGAACGCGACGCGACTTCACCACAACCACGGGCACCCACTGAATCCACGGAACCCCGACATGACCAGCCTCGGATCTCCAAGATGCGCTTCAAGACCGACCTCAAGAATGTGAGGACTTTCTCAAGTCAGTGGCACGATAAGAATACACGTAGAAAAAGCTGAATTGACACCTCTGCCCCCAGAACTCACCGCGGCGCTGAGCTCGCTCGAGAAGATCGCGTGGGTGCGCCTCGACGATGAGACGGTCCGCTTCACCGTCATCCCCGACACGGGGTCCCAAGTGTGGGCGTATGTCTTTTTTCCTCATCTCCAATTTTTGCAATGGATAACTGACAACCCCAGCTCCCTCTCGGTCGACCTGATCTTCGACAACTACCACATCCAGTCCGCCGAAGCCAACAACACCATCAACCTCGAACTCCCCCTCGCCCCCCTCCAGCGCGCCCTCAAGTCCGCCATCGGCAGCAGCTATGCCAGCCTGCGCCTGACCAAGCGGGACGGCATCCCGATGCTGTCCATGACCATCCACACCATGACCAAAGACGGCGCCCAGGACGCCCGCGGCTTCGGCGGCGGCGGCGGATTCCCCGGCGCTGGCGGTGCTGGACGCAACCCCAACCCCTCCACGGACCCCTTCGGCGCCGACCCCGACCTCTCCCCCCAAGAATCCCTCGAGCTCACCATGCGCCGCGAGCGCGAAAAGGTCATCACCCAGGACATCCCCGTGCGCGTCCTCCACCCCGACACAGTCGAGACAATCATGCAGCCCAAGGTCCGCGAGCCCGACGTCCACATCCAGCTACCGCCCCTCCTCCAGCTCAAAGCCATCTCCGACCGCTTCACCAAGCTCGCGCTGACCACCTCCACCTCTTCCTCCCGCGCCGGCGGCGGTTCCGGAAGCGGATCCCAAAACCCCAAACTCACCCTCTCCGCCAACATGCACGGCTCCCTGCGCCTGCGCCTGACCACTGAAACCCTCGACATCACGTCCGTGTGGAACGGCCTCGAGAACCCGGAGCTGGACCCCTCGCAGCTGGCCGTGCCGCTGGCGGAACACCCGTCGACCAAGTTCAAGGAGGCCGGCCCGGACACGTGGGCTACTGTGCGCGTGGATGGCAAGGACTGGAGTCGGGTGCTGAGCGTGGGGCGGTTGGAGGGGCGGGTGATTGCTTGTTTTGCGGATGATCACGCGTTGATTTTGTATGTGTACGTGCCGCATGTGGATGATGTTGGGGCGGAGGATGTGGTGACGTATTATGTTTCGAGTTATAGTGCTTGAGGGGGTCGAGGGGGAAAGAAGGTTGCTTGAAGAGGCCGGGCTTGCCTTGCCTGCATTTGGAACGTGAGGTTGGAGGCATCGTTTGAGATCTAAATCCGAGAGAGGCGGCGAAACGGGACTGCGTTCAGGGGGGAATGGCGTCAAAACAGGATGTTGTGCTCAGACCTAGGCTCTGCTGATCGTAGCTTGTAATACATGACGAAAACCCATTGACCTGTCACCCATGCCTAGAAGAGAGAAACGACATGTGCCTCTTTCAGCCCTAGAGGCAACACATCTGGGTGCCAACACACCCCTCAACAAGACAAACCAACAAGCACCTCTCCCTCCCCGACACGTCTCGATTCACCAACGTCAAAGAACCCGAAACAGGGCAAGCAACCATCTTCTCCAACATCATTAAATCCGTACGTACGCTAAACATATACAATAATACAAACGCCATCTGCCCCCTCCCATTCCACCCAGCCAAAAACCGCACTGCCTCTCCGAGGACAGCACGATCTAGACCAAGGCAGCCCCCCACCACCAAAAAGAGTTATTACACATATATCATAATTTATACAGTTCCCCTCCTCCTTCCTCTTCTCTCTCTCCCGTCACCTCTTCCCTCTCTAGATTCCCTCTGCTGTCCCTCTTCCCCTCCCTCGCCTCCTCCCGAACAGACAACGGCTTGTCTAAGACTTCCCCATAACATCCACATACCTTGCCCCCCTCTTAGCCTTCTTCGCCCCGCCCGCCTTCCTCGGCCCCGCAGCACCCAGCAAATCGTCAATACTACTCGAGTTGCTCAGGCTGGTCGGCGGCCGCGGCGGGCCACCCTGGCCCCCACCCAGCGACGGGGCACTAGCCGTGCTGGTGTTGGACACGGAGCGGAGCATCGAGACCGGCCCCGCGGGCGGACCCAGCGGGCCGCCGGCGGTGCCGGGTCGGGAGTTGGACGGGGAGGCGGAGGACGGCGGCGGTGGCGGGCCCATTCCGAGGCTAGCGGAGCGGGGCGGGCCAGCGGGCGGGGCGCTCGCGCGGCCGGGGGAGGACGGGGTTGTCGCCTGCGGCGGACCGGGGCTGGCGCTGACGGAGCGCGGGGCGGCCTTGGGCGGGGGCGCGGTGGTTTTCTTGGGGGTGTCGTCGGGCCCGGCGTTCTTGTTGACCCAGCGCTTGAGCTCGGGGTCGTAGAAGAAGGAGTTGGCTTCGCCGAGCTTGGCGCGGATGGGTTTGTTGGGGTTGGCGGCGTTGGCGGCGTTTTGGCTGGGGGAGTCCATGGATTCTTTTTTGGAGGCGCCGCCGCCGCTGCCGAACCACGAGGTGAAGCCCCAGCCGCCTTTTTTGGCTTGCTTGGCTGCTTCGGCGCGTTTGGCTGGGTTTTGTCAGTATTGTGGAGAAGCTTGGATGTGTCGGGTGCGGGGACTTACCATCTTCCTCGGCAGCCTTGCGGAACATCTCGGCGTTCTCGCGGTCCTTTTCCTCTTTGCTTCTCTCGGCGGGCCTGGGAGTGGGCATGTCATCGTCGTCGTCGTACATGATGCCCTTCTTCTTCGGCTTCGGCTTCAGCTCCTCGCTGGAATCGGCGCTGTCGTTGGCAGGCTGCGAATCGGGCTCGTACGAAGGCGGCTCGTAGCTGTACGGCTGGTAGGATGGCGGCTCGTAGGAGTTGTCGCTGGGGACCTCACCCGAAGCGCCGTTTTTGTCCTCCGCAGGGGCTTCATATGGGACGAACGCGGGGGGTTCATATCCATACGAGGGAGCTTGGTAGCCCGACACTTCAGACGGCTGACTCGGTGCCTCGACCCCATAATCAGAGGTGTCTCCGTTGATAGGAGCGCCAGGATAGCCGACACCGTAGGGGGGAGCGCTCGCAGACACTGGAGGCGGCGCCGGCTGAGAAGCAGGATTGTATGGGGACTGTTGCGGGGCGTTGAACTCGGGGCTGTAGGGCGTGTACATGGCCGCCGGCGAGCCGCTTCTGACCGGGCTGTAATTGCCCGCGCGGCCAGCCTGCATCTCCAAGGACCGCCTGGGCAACTCGATCGAGCCCCTATTCAGCTCGCTCGATGACCGCTCCATTGACGACCGGGGCGCATACGCCGAGGTTGAGGGCCTGCTGCCAGTGCCTGCTGGCTGAACCGCTCCAGGCGCGTACCGAGAGGCAGCCCTGGTCGGGGGCGCTGACACCGCCACGGGCCCGTTGGGAATAGCAGCCGGCATGCCGTAGCTGGGAATCGCAGCACCAAACGTTTCCAGGTTGCTGCCAGAAGGGGACCTGCTGATCGTCGGGGTATCTCCCGCGATGCGTGAAAACGGTCCCGGCTCTCCCTCTCCCGATGGCCCTTGACCAGAGCCGTCCTCGTCGCCGGAGACAAACTTGTTGAATTTGCTCCAAACCGTGTCGGAGACCTTGTTCATACTTGGCTTGGTCATCCAAGAGTTGGACTCCCCCTTGGGAGCCTGCTTGAGACGCCTCATGAGGTCCTCGACCGCATTCTCGAGGATAGGATGGTAGTGCGGTGACCTCTTGGCCTGCGCTGTGATGGCTGCGGCAATCGCGTCGCAGTACTGCAGGGCCTTGTCGCCGAACCCGTACTCGGCAAGGGCAAGAGCATGCTCCAGCTTGTATGCCGCCAGGTGCGGGATCGTGATGGGCACGTTGGAGCCCCCGGCGAGACTTTGGCCGTACTCGTAGACTTCACTCAGCAGGAGAGGTTCGATCTCCTTGGCGAATTGCTCTGCCTGCTTCTTGTGGTCGGAGCCGACAAGCACGAAATGGGAGGCGGCATCGTCGAGCTCACCAAAAACGGTATGGCTGCGCGCGAACATGAAGCAGATGTGGGACGCCTCTGCCCGTCCGTAACCGGAGAGTAACACGCCGAGCGAATTGATCGACCGAGCGTCGTCAGCACTCCTGTTGCTGAGGATGAGACTGAGGGTCTCCCGCCACTTGTCGAGGCCTTCAGTGGCATCTTTCGAGGGACTGGACGCCGAGTTTGCGGCGATAAGCTGGAATCCGGCGCGAGCATGGCTCGGTACAAGCTCGTCGACGCTCTCCTCGTGGTTTCCAGAGAGCACCCCGTACAGCGCGGCCAGCGGCTCGTTGCTTTGTCCAGAGTTGACCTCCTTCTTGATGAATTCTTGCGCAACCTTTTTGTACAGGTCCGGGGCGAGTGCATTGGAGAGTAGGAGTGCATGACCCCACAAGCGCTGGTCCGCGGCGGCCCAGACGGCCTTCTCGCGGTCGCCGCCCAGAAGGTGACGGCGAATCTGCTCGACCGCCGAGGAGCTGACCCCGTCGGATTGCACTCCGGTCGCAAAATCGCCACTAAGAACGGTAGACCCGTTGAGATACGGCGCTGCGTTGGCTGACGCCTCGAGCTCCGGCGACAAGACGTCCCGCACGGCTTTCTCAACGCTTGGATTTCCTTCCAGAACACCGTCGTGCTCAACGAAGACCCTAAGGATCTTCCACAGAAGTACCCGCTCTACTGCCCTCTTGTCTTCATGGGACAGGTGGGGGTGGAGATAAGTGTTGGCCGGCAAACCCTGTTCCATGGTCTCGATGCCGGCAGTCAACCAGGCAACGGCCTCCTTCTTCTTTGACTTGCCCTTCAAAGGGCCTGGGAACTTTGCGAGCCGTTCCTCTAGCGGGATGATGTCCTTGACGTTTTGGATCTTGACCTCGCCGGGGCTGCGAACCACGGTAGGCATGACCTGGTTCATGCCGTACCGCGGCACCTCCTTGGGGAACATGGAGACAAAGGTCCCACCGACTCCCCAGGAAACGAGAGGCGTGCCCCGCCACCGCTGAAGCGGGTCGTGTTCTCGACCATCGGTTGGGGGAATCACATTCAAATTCAGGGAGGTACCCCTAGGGCGGCCATAGGTCGCGGCGGTTGCCGACGGCCCTGTAACGGAGGAGATTGGTGCAGCAGGATACGCCGTTCCCCGAGGAGAGGTATGGTCGCTGACAGACGACGGGCGAGGAACCGGCTCCACGGGCTGGGCGCCTCGGCCATACAGTGCTCCGGGAGATTGCGTCTGAGAGCGAGCGGGCGGGACAAATTCATACGGCGGCGCTAGGGGGCTGTGGCTGGAGACGGCGCGTCTTGGGGGTGACAGTACAGCATGCCCGAGAAGAGTCGAAGGCGGAGGGGTCTGCCTTGCTGCTTGGGGCGGCGGCGCATATCTTGAAATAGGCGGCGACGCGGGCTGAGGGAGCACCATGCCCGCAGGAGATGCTTGTGCCTGGGCTGGGACTTCTTCTTCCTCGACCTCCCGAGTGGGAGGTAAAGATGGTATCCTGTGAAGCCGAGGCTCGTGCAGTGAACTGCTGCTCCGTCGTTCTGCCAGGCCACCCTCGGGGTGGCTGACTGGCGCATGCGCTCTCGACCTCTCGTGGGTGATCTCGAAGTGCGCGAGTGGGCTGGAGGTACGGGGTTGATGAGGCAAGATCGGGGGCCCTGGGGTCGTGGGAACCGGTCCATACCCGCTGCTGGGTTGGCGTGATGCCGGTGGGGCGGGAGAATACCGGCTCGACACAGGGGGGGCGGGTACAGGGCCGTTGGCGTGCGGTCCGGCAGGAGGCGCAGGCGAATAACGGTTTGAAGCCACGGGAGGCAAGGCAGGTTGAAGGGTCGGGCCCGCGGTCAAAGAGGCATAAGGATTGACCCGCGGGGGAGCGACCAGGTCCGGAATACTGGCCTCGGCCCTGTTGGGGAGTGGCCCTGGAGGAGGCATGGCGTGGGAGGTCAAAGGTGCCGGAGCAGACTGCGGCGGCGGAGGGCCATAGGGGCTCGCCTGTATCGGGGATGGCACACTGTTCTGACTTTGCCGGGATGCGGGACGCGGCTTGGCAGTCATGGGAAGTTCCTCAAAGAAGCCCTCGTGAGATTGCTTGCCTGCGCTCGGAGGACCTCGTGGCGGCTGGACGCCAGGTGCCGGGGCACCGCTTTGGGGAGGCGGCTGAGCGTACATGCTCGCGCTCCTGAGTGGTGGAAGAACGGCGGCAGGCGAGATGGGTGCCGATGGGTGACTTTGGAGTGGCTGGGCGGTCGTACGCCTCTTTGGCACCTTGACAACCTCCATCGGAAGATCGTAGGGTGACGTGTACCCACCCCTGTTCTTGTCCGCGAAGCTCTGCGCCTTGCTCTTCTCCTGCAACGGTGGTGGAGCTCCATATCCGTACTGCGCAGAAGCAGGCGGGGCGGTTGGCGGGGCGGCGTAAGGGGTAGCGACAGGAGGTTGAGCTGTGAGTGTCGGCGCGGCTGGCAGATAGGGGTTTGCCGGCGTCGTGGGCGATGCAGCTGCAGCAGGCAGGTAAGGATTTACGGGTGGTGCGGTTACAGCCGGCGGCTGGTTGTGAGGCAGATACTGTCCACCGGGGGCCTGCGTAAGAGCGGCAACTGGTGTATAGCCAGAAGAAACCACGGGCGTGCTCGGTTCTGGCGATTCGGTGTCGGAGTCTTCGAGCAGACCCTCGTCGTCGCTGCCAAGAAACGCAGACTCGTCCACATCTTTTGGCTCGGTCCCCTCGTCCGGCAGGAAATCCTCATCATCGGCCTCTCCAAACATTGCCTCCCACTTCGCATCGAGGTTCTCTCCCTCGACCGCCTTTGGCGTGTCATGTTGGCTTTCAGAGCTCTGCTCTGGCCAACCATTGGTGTCCTGCCGCCGGGGCAACTCTTCTTCGGGTTCTGACTCTTCGGCGGTCTCCTCCATGGGGGCAAAGCCGGTACCAGTGGAGCCGACATTCAAGGACGTAAGCACGTCCATGGTGGACTTTCGTTCAAAATTTGGTGGCTGAAAGTCGTTCTGCGGAGTGGTTTCATCGCCGCGGACATTGCTGAAGAAATCGTCCTCCTCCCCAGCCGCGTCCTCGGCGAAAGGATCGTGCTCGTTTGCGGTTGAGACTTGAGCTGGCGCAGCCTGCTCAGCCGACGGGACGAGAGGCACCCCTTCCTCGAAGCGAGCGTAGGTGTCTTCTTCAACAGCGGCGGGCACGGTGCCCCCAATATATTGGTGCGAAAAAGCGCCGAGGTCCGGAGCCTCGGTCGCGTCGGGGAGTGCGTCGTCTTCCAGGCCCTCCTCCTCGATCTCGCGCAGCAAGTCCTCGGTTTGGCTGAAGGAGACGGGGTGCTCCAGCTCGCGAGGTGTCTCGCTTGACTCGTTCTCGGGAGGCGGCACAACCGGGAAGGAGTTTGTGCGGCTCGCCTCGGGCATGAACTTGAAGGGATCGGTGTTGGTTCGGGGGAGGCTCCACTCGGCATCGTCATCGTCGTCGTTCCAATTCACTTCATGCGGCACCGTTCGCGTAAACGACATGGTGCTCAAGTGCTTGGATGTTGTGCTTGACTCTTCTGGAAGGGCGTCCTCCGCAGGCTCGGGTTCGGCTGGGGTTGGCGCGGCCGGTGCGGTGGTGTCGGCGGTCGGAGCGGGCGCATTGTTCGTGTCTGCGAGCCAGTCGTCGCCGTCGTCGTTGCCGGCAGCGTCATCTTCCAACCAAGCACCAAAGTCTTCGTCAGCCACAGCGGGCTGTAGTGTGTCCGCAGCAGTGCTGCTCTCTTGCGCCGGACTGGGTGTGGCGTCCTCCGGCCGACTCGGCGGAGGTGCGGCGATCGAGTTTGGCATCAGCGCCGGATGCCATGATGAACTCGGCGCATCGGACACCATTTTGGACGGATGGGATGTCGCGCAAGTGTCCGAGGCAGATGCGCCGCTGCGCTAGGAAACTAGAGAGAGAAATACTGAAGACAGAGAGTTGAGGGTCAGCAGCAGCTCCTTCGTGTGGTGAGGCAAGCCAAGGGGCGCAGAGTCCACAGCATGTCAGCAGCAGAGCCGAGTCCAGATTCCAGGTCCAACCACGACGAGGAGCGCGTCGGGAACCCCTGTCCTGGCCCCGGGCAAGGGAAATTGTGAAAAAAATGCATACAAGTCCTTGTACAAAACAAACGGGAGGCGAGCAGGAAACGCTAGTATTAGCACCGGGCCATCTTCTCCTGGAGGTCGTCGAAGGCGGTGCTGAACAGTGTCGTCCAAACACAGATTACAGATCCACGGATCGCAAAGTGAAAGTTGGCAAGACCAGATCTGATGACGGGATCGGCCAGAACGGGACTCGGAGGCGGCACACTGCATGGCACAGGCGAAAGAGCAACGCTGGCCTCAGCGGGACGCGGGAGCCTGCAGCGGCCGCGTTAGCAGGGCCGCACTTCTCGCCGTCCGGAATGTTAGGGGTGACGAACCAGAACGCCCTGGAAGCAGGGGTATGGACGCGGCCCGCTAACAGAGCAGCACCGGCCGAGACCCCCAGGAGCATCATGTGCTAATGCATGGCAGTTGCACAAAGGCCCCTGTCGTCTCGCCTGTGGCCCACTCTGAAGCAACGGGTGCAGTGCTTGGCATCAGCGCCATCTGACAGCACACGCAGTGGTTGTCGTCAGTGCTTCGATCTGCGATCTGTCTTGGTCTTTTGGAGGTCTGAAAGTCAACATTCGACGACAGCCCACGACCACCCACGACAACTTGGTATGTGCCCCGACCCTGCCATGCCACGCATCTTCAACTCTCCAGCACTTGACGCCCATTGAACCTCGAACAATAAGAACACCCATACCAAATACCACCAGCTGTTTCACTCGCCGTCGACCGTGCCAACACCCCTCCTCGACCTCCCTTTGTGATGCGCGCGGGCCGTGATCTAGGCACTTCCGAGTCGTGGGCAAGGAAGGAAGAGAAGGAGTCGATAAACAGCTGATTCGGAGGATAAACTATTTATATACCTACCTCCTGCGTCCCCAACCACTACCACCCTCTCGTCCGTGCCTGGCGCCGCGTCCCCGAGGCCTTCGGCCCATGCGGAATGCCTCCCTCAAGCTCCCACCCCCCAGCCAAGCCGCCAGACTCGCCCGTCGACTCCGACTCCGACACCGACCTTGAGCTCGATCTCGAAGAGCTCGACCCCCAGCCCGACCGCAGCACTGAGCAGTCGAAGCGGAGGGGCCTGCTGGGACACGAGGCACGCGACACCCCCGAGCAACGCTCCCCGCGGATAGCGCTGCGGACCCTTCGGATGGGCGGGTTACGGCGTGGCGCCAAACGCAACGGATACGGCGAGCTGGGCCGCGGCCATGCGGGTGACGAGGATACCGAGTCGCTGCTCAGAGACAGAGATGGAGGGAACCCCCGCTATTCGGACGCCAGCGCGGCTGGCGAGGACGATGCGCCACTGCTCAGCGGCCACCGCCGGACCCCGAGCAAGCGGCGGGGGTCGTTTGCCAGCGACACCTTGCGCCGAGTTGGCCTTTTGAGGTTTCCCAGTTTCATGTCAACAGGCGCCACGGACCAGGGCGACCGCGATGGGGAGCTCGACAAGGAGGAGGACGACCCGTCGGCGTCGAGAGCCGTGGCCGTCGGGTCGACACAGTCGACACGCTTCCCGCCAAACAGCGTGTCGAACGCCAAGTACACGGCCTGGAACTTTTTGCCCATCACGCTCTACAACGAGTTCTCCTTCTTCTTTAACATGTACTTCCTCCTGGTCGCCCTCTCGCAGGCCATCCCGGCGCTGCGGATTGGTTATCTCTCGACATATGTGGCCCCGCTGGCTTTTGTGCTGGTCATCACACTGGGCAAGGAGGCTTACGACGATATCGAGAGGAGGCGGAGGGATAACGAGGCCAACTCGGAGGCGTACACGGTGCTGCAATTCAACGAGCCCGGAAACGGCGCAAGAGTGCGCCCGAGGAGGGACATGAAGTCGAACCACGCCCGGAAAGGATCCAAGCGCCTTGTCTCGGAACGCGACAGGCTGTCGGACATTCAGGAGGAGGAGGAGCAGGCGGAGGGCGACGGCCCCCAGCAACGTCCCTCGTGGGTCGTCTCCGAAGTCAGCAAAAAGTCGCGTGACCTCAAGGTCGGCGACATCCTCAAGCTCAGCAAGGGACACCGTGTGCCCGCCGACGTCGTTATTCTAAAGTGTTTATCAAACGACCCGGCGGCGCAGAAACAGGAGGAGGAACCGATGCCTCGGGAGGAGTCGTTGCTGCTAGACCATACGGTCGATGCTGGGGAGGGCAGCAGCTCGAATACCGCATCTCCGGCCGAGGACGGCCAAGGCGCCGCTGAAGGAAACTCCAACGGCGAAACGTTTATCAGGACAGACCAGCTCGACGGTGAAACCGACTGGAAGCTCCGGTTGGCGTCTCCGCTGTCGCAGAACTTGCCAACCGAGGAGCTGGTCCGTCTCCGCGTCACCGGTGGCAAGCCCGACAAGAAGGTCAACGAGTTTGTTGGCTCCCTGGAACTCTTGCCCTCTCGGCGGGATACCATGGATGCCACTGCGGTTTCCCGCGACGACGACGGCCTCGCAAACGCGACGTCGCTCTCGATCGACAACACGGCGTGGGCGAACACCGTCATTGCCTCGCACGCCACGACGCTGGCCGTCATAGTTTACACCGGCCCGCAAACCCGTTCGGCGCTGTCCACGTCGCCGTCTCGCTCCAAGACGGGTCTCCTGGAATACGAGATCAACTCGCTCACCAAGATACTCTGCTTCCTCACGCTCGCCATCTCCATCATCCTCGTCGCCCTGGAAGGCTTCAGCAACACCAAAGGGAGCATCTGGTATGTCAAGATCATGAGGTTCCTGGTCCTCTTCTCGACCATCGTGCCCATCAGCCTGAGGGTGAACCTCGACATGGGCAAGAGCGTCTATTCGTATTTTATCCAGCGAGACCCGGGCATGCCGGGCGCCGTGGTGCGGACCAGCACCATCCCCGAGGACCTGGGCCGGATCGAGTACCTGCTCAGCGACAAGACGGGGACCCTGACCCAGAACGAAATGGACATGCGGAAGATCCACGTCGGCACCGTGTCGTACGCCAACGACGCCATGGACGAGGTCACGGCCTACGTGAAGCAAGGCCTCCACATGACTACAGGCGGCAGCCAGGCGCTCGCGACTCCCTCCACCTCGGTCTCGTCTGCCGCCAACGTCGGAGCGACCAGAACACGCAGGGAGATCGGGTCGCGCGTCCGTGATGTCGTGCTGGCCCTGGCGCTCTGCCACAACGTGACGCCGACCACCGAAGAGGACGAGGACCGCCGCATGGTGACGTCGTACCAGGCTAGCTCGCCCGACGAGATCGCCATTGTGCGGTGGACCGAGTCGGTGGGCCTGCGCCTGGCCTCCCGCGACCGCAAGAGCATGCTCCTCGAGTCGACCGAGACGGGCCGGCCCGCGGTCAAGGTCCGCATTCTCGACATCTTCCCTTTCACCTCGGAGGGCAAGCGGATGGGCATCATCGTGCAGTTTTACGACAAGCTGCAGCCTGGCGTCCCCAGCTTGGGCAGCGGAGAGATTTGGTTCTACCAGAAGGGCGCCGACACCGTCATGGGCTCCATCGTCGCCGCAAACGACTGGCTGGACGAGGAAACGGCAAACATGGCGCGCGAGGGTCTCCGGACGCTCGTGGTCGGCAGAAAACGCCTCTCCGCGGCCGAGTACCACGAGTTCTCCGCCCGCTATCAAGAAGCCTCCCTCGCCATCAGCGGCCGCGAGGCGGGCATGCAGGCCGTCGTGTCCCGCTACCTCGAGCACGACCTCGAGCTGCTCGGCGTCACTGGCGTCGAGGACAAGCTGCAAAAGGACGTCAAGCCCTCCCTCGAGCTGCTCCGCAACGCGGGCATCAAGATCTGGATGCTGACGGGCGACAAGGTCGAGACGGCGCGCTGCGTGGCCGTCAGCTCCAAGCTGGTCGCCCGCGGGCAGTACATCCACACGGTGGCCAAGCTGCGCCGCAAGGACGCCGCGCAGGAGAACCTCGACCTGCTCCGCGCCAAGCCCGACGCTTGCCTGCTCATCGACGGCGAGAGCCTCGCGCTGTACCTCACCCACTACCGCACCGAGTTCGTCGCGGCCGCGGTGCTGCTGCCGACGGTCGTCGCGTGCCGGTGCTCGCCGACGCAGAAGGCCGAGGTCGCGAGGCTCATCAAGGAGTACACGCGCAAGCGGGTGTGCTGCATCGGGGACGGGGGGAATGATGTGTCGATGATCCAGGCGGCGGACGTGGGGGTGGGGATTGTGGGTAAGGAGGGGCGGCAGGCGAGTTTGGCGGCGGACTTTTCGATTGAGCAGTTTTGTCATTTGACTAAGCTGTTGGTGTGGCATGGAAGGAATAGCTATAAGCGGAGTGCGAAGCTGGCGCAGTTTGTGATACACCGTGGGTTGATCATTGCGGTGTGTCAGACTATGTACAGCATTGCGCTGCAGTTTGAGCCCGAGGGGCTTTACAAGGTGTGTCTCTCTCTGCCCTCTTCTTTTCAGCTCACGGTCACTAACACGTATGTAGGACTGGCTCATGGTGGGCTACGCAACCGTCTACACGGCCATGCCGGTCCTGTCCCTCGTCCTGGACAAGGACGTCGACGAAACCCTCACCAACCTCTACCCGGAGCTCTACAAGGAGTTAACCTCGGGCCGGTCGCTGTCGTACCGCACGTTTTTCGTGTGGGTGTTTGTCTCGGTCTACCAGGGCTGTCTGATCCAGGGGCTGTCGCAGGTGCTGACCGAGGTGGACGGGCCGCGCATGGTGGCGGTCAGCTACACGGTGCTGGTGCTGAACGAGCTGTTGATGGTGGCGATTGAGATCACGACGTGGCATTGGGTCATGGTGGTGTCGATTGTGGGGACGTTTTTGGTGTTTGTTGGGTCGGTGCCTTTTTTGGGGGGGTATTTTGACTTGGGGTTTTTGTTGACTGTGTGAGTGCTTGTCGTCTTATGTTTGGGTCTGGGATGTTTGCTAACGCGGGATAGGGGGTTCTACTGGCGGGTTGCTGCCATTGGGGCCATGTCGCTGATTCCGACGTATGCGGCCAAGGTGATACAGCGGACCATGAAGCCGCCCTCGTACCGGAAGGTTCAGGGGATCTGAGGGTCGGGGATGAAGCATGGATGGCGTTGGCGGTAGATAATAGCAGGGAATTGATATCAGCATCGATTATC